>Ga0316217_10000047_pt1 | contig 180107 bp, 145 predicted proteins | sample 1anoAmetaG_FD_203633 | JGI IMG/M metagenome (GOLD analysis project Ga0316217, IMG submission 203633) | Freshwater microbial communities from Trout Bog Lake, Wisconsin, USA - 1anoA | ecosystem: Environmental > Aquatic > Freshwater > Lake > Hypolimnion/Profundal zone | place: USA: Wisconsin... | reverse complement strand
CAAAAATACCAGGAATTGGAAGCCCGTGGAGACGGTTTATCTGAACCCTGAATCAAAGGTGGAAACGAAACTTCTTGATGCTGCATAATTTCAGCAGAGGCGACAACTACCTTGACACCCGCCGACACTGCCAATGGTCTGTGTGTGGTTGTTTGAATAGGTGAGGAGTTCGAGGATTGACAGCAAACCTCCAGCTTTGAGTGATGGAATTTCGAGATTGCAGAGCGAATACAGTTTCCAGAGAGTGTTTTCCCCGAAATGGGTGCTTGATGATCTCGTAACCGATTTCAAATTAGTAAACTCCGCAAAACAGGGTGATGTGTCGGTACCAATACACACATCTCCAGGCTGGAGCACTCCTGGTAATTTCCCGTTACTGCATAAAAGACTGACATTCAGGCTGGCGTTCCGAATATCCATTGTACAAGGTGCCTTCACAGAGATGAACATGTCTGAAAATTGGTGGCAAGGTGAGCTGTTACGCCTAATTTGAAATTCGGGCTCATGATGGAACAACGAGTTATGACGACCGGAAGTCACCTCAAACTCTTGTGAAGTCTCATTTCGGAACCCTTTCACCTTCTCAATTTCGTAAACTTGATAATGCTCCGGCTTGTCTCCAGCAGGGATTATTTGATAATCGGTGTCGAAGTCTTCAAGAATGATCGGCTCAGCTGAATACTTGAAAACATTGACCGCCGGCGTGGCGAAAAGCTCGAAATCCGTCCTTGTCACTTGGTGCAGTTCAAAGGGAAGCAAATTCAGTTCAAAGCGAATCTCAAACTCCGCTCCATCCCCTCGTCCTTGCCACTTCTCCCATCCCTGCAGATCAAGGAACAGAAACTTCTCCGGCTGAATGAAGTATTCATGCATCATCTGCAGGCTAACTGCGGAGGATGCGGCTCCGGAAGCTACGGGAAAGAGAACCTCTGTATCTTCAAACCCGACCGCTTTTAGGTGCTTTGCATCCAAGGATACGGACTCTCCGCTGAGAACGGGTATCATCACGATTCTATTGAGATGCCGCTGCAGGACCAGATACAGATTCGCTGCCTGTGCGCTTTCCCCGGCCAGAAAAAGCAGCAGGCTCTTCAGATTCCAATCCTTGAGACGCATTCCCGTCAATTTCAGCTTGAGCGTGATTGAGGCCGATTTGCCGGGCGGGCGAGCATAGGTCGCGTCAAGCAGGGAAAGTGGATGAATTTCGACAGGATATCTGGTGGTGAATCGGCAGGCCGTCCCGTCGACCGGTATTGATTTAAGCTCAGTCCCGACAGGTATCACCTGCGATGTCCTGCAGTTTGGCTTCGGCGTAAATACGATTATTGTCGTCGCAGGAACCGGCCTTAGATAGTTCGGCTGTAAAGCATCGATGAGGTCGTGAATAATCTCCGGATTGTCGTCATCCAGCTTGAGGCGCAACTTCGCAATCAGGAAGGCGAACCCCTCGAAGGTCCGCCCCACGCCGGGGTCCCCGCTGACCAAAGAGGCTTGGTTGGGGTGGTTCTCAGTATAGCTTGCCGCCAGGTCACGTAGCGCCGTCATCTCACGTTGGAAATGGTCGATCAGCGTCGGCGCATGCGTCATCTCTGGAGTATTGATACGTCGGCCCGTGCCAGCCTTAGGCGGTTCCACCGGCCATGAGGACAGGGGTAATATCGTGCTAAGCTCGCCTAGGGTTGCACCGGCGAAGCACCAGCTATTTAATCCCAGTTGCATGCCGGGGTCACCCAGGCTAAGCGGCTGCGCGTTCCCTGCCGCGAGTTTGAGATTCAAGTCAAACTCAAGGGGAGCGTCCAGGTAATGCCTTACCAGCTGGATCATCTTGGCGTGGTAGGGGGCACCGGGCAGAAAGGTATTGTAATCGTGCAACTTTAGCGGTCCGATATGGATACGAATCTTCCCCTTGCGGTCGAGTACCTCGCTGCCAAGGACTGCGTCTACCCCGAGGGTGCAGCAGGAGACACCAAGCCGCGTTCGCTGGTCTTCGGGTATCGGGGCCCGGCGCGGGACGCACTGTTCCACCTCCAGGCACGTTATCCCCAGTTCATTGCGCAGCAGGGTTTGCAGGCCCAGAGCCGAACGGGGTGCCAGGGACAGAAGCGGAGTGTGGCGCACCAACCGGCAGGCCTGAGGCACGCCGTCGCGCGACTCCTTTTCACCAAATCCGATAAGGCAGAACAGGCGCTCCAGGAAGACAGGATTTTTCTCTTCCACGACCTGATTGAAGATCTTGGTCTTATTGATGCACTCCCAAAAGACCAGATACAGCCGCTGATGGAAAATATCCAGAAAGTCGCGGCTGACCGATGAGTCGGCTGCGGCCTCATCAATTAGCTCTTCCGTGTAAAAAGTAGGCAAGCAGTCGAGTAGCTTCAGAAAGGTATTTTCAACTTTCAGGACTGCGTGGTCCATTTCCACCCGGGCTACGTCGGATGCAGGAAAGGCCAAGGAGAGTTCGGGCCGGAGGTGCACCCGCTCCTGCCAGGGCACGCCTGCGACATACTCCTTCCCGCCGGGGCGGAAACAGTGCCGCGCAATGCGCATGACCTGATAGAAAGAGAACGCGTGCCCCTGTGACAACAGGTCGTCGACAAGGGATGGGGAGTTCAAGGTGAGTGGGGGCTGCCCTATCAGAGTTGCTTTCTCTTCGTGACGTCGGAGGCCTGGCTGATTGTTTATGTCTGTTGGCTCAGGTTGGAAATTAAGGCCGGCTCCATTGCAATTGCCAAGGCGCATCGGCCACCGGTAAACCTCACCCCGCGTGGTTTCGTGGACTTCCAGCCGGGTGCAGGTATTGGTCGCGGCATATCCTCCCAGAAAATGATCCAGCACGCAGCCAAACAGATTCAGATCCCCCGGGCCTGCGAAATGATCCTGGCTCAGCTTCACGCTGATACCCCTGCTTATCAAAGAGAGCCCTTCGACCATCTCCTCTTCCGCAGTCACCGTAAGCGCTTCTATGCCTGAAATGCGCCTCAGATTCGCAGCGCCCTGAACTCCGCTGGCATGCTCGGGAGGGAGGTACAATTCGAGCAGGGCTCGTAGATTTTCGATGCTCTCCAGAGACTGCTGGTTCAGGCTGAGGTGGGTGATGAGTTTCCGGAGCAGGCCGGGAGCAGACGGTTGGGTCTGCTCGGGATTGATCGGCGTGATGTTGCGCGCTGTGACGAAATCCGGCAAAGTGCCGAGCGGATTGGTGATGTCACCTACGCGAAGGCTTTCGGGCAAGCTGCCATTTGTGCAGGTCAAGACGATGGAGAGGGATTCCGTGTCCGGGGGCGGCATTTCCTCCGGGTATGAGACTGCAAGATACGCCTCCTGGCCGGTTGGCCCGTCAGATTGAGTCACATGGAAGAATGGTCCTGTGCTATCGACACTTCCGAACTGCTCGAACGGGGCATAGTCCCGCTTAAGGGATGTGGAGCGCGAGTAGCCGGTAACACGATCAACGGAGAAAATCCTGTAATGGGCTGGGTTCGATCCCGCCGCGCGCAGCGGGTAACGTTCGGCGCGGTGGTGGATGGAAATCGGATCGGCGTCATGGGAAAACAGGTTGACGGCCATGACGGCATGCAGGGCGAAACTCTCGCTCCTGACCTGCTGCGGAACAAAGGGGAGGCTATCCAGATGAAAGCCTATGGTGAAATGAGTGCCTTCACCGCGCTCCTGCCAGCGTTCCCAGCCGCTCAGGTCGAAGAAAAGAAACTTCTGCGGAGTGCGGAAATACTCCTGCAGCAGTCGGTAGCCGGGAAACGCCTGGGGCGGATAGGGAATCAACTCCTCGCCTTGGGAAAAACCCGAAGGCCTGAGGCAATCTGGCGGCAGTACGCAGGCGGATCCACCATCCCTAGGAGTCAGGGTTATCCTGGTTACCTGCCGGCTGAGTAGCAGGTGGAGTCCGGTCGCATAGGTAAAATCGCCGGAAAGATGCAAACGCAGAGGCATTCTCGGCTGCCATCGGGAGAGAGACAAGCCTTCCATTGAAAGATCCAGGCGTATCTCTCCGGCTGTGCCGGAGTGCTGCACAAATGCTGCGTCGACAAGCCTCAAGGGGGTTATTTCGACAGCCGCGGCCGTCGCGAAGGTGCATCGGGTGCCGTCAACCGGCGCAGAGTCAAAGAGTGTTCCCCTCGGAATTATGGCGGATTGTCCCTCCGGCGAATGTGGGGTGAAGCCGATGACCGTGGTCGCGGGAAACGGGCGCTGATAGTGGGGCAGAATCAGGGACGTCATCGCTTGGACCAACTCGGGGAGATTACCCGCCATGGTCCGGCGGAGCAGCGCAACCTCAAAGGCCATAGCCTCAAGTAGCCGCTCCACGTCCGGATCGGTTCTGTCCCCGTCCAAAAACGGCGCAAGTAAAGGGTTGGCGCGACCGAACTCCGGCGCAGCAACCCTGATATTATTCAATTCTTTGTCGAATAGATCGTTATACAAAATTTCCTCGGGGGCGGTAGTTGACTGACAATTGACTGGAACTACTGGGAGGGCGCAGGACGAGTTGCCGCAGCGGCTTCGGGATGGTCTCCGACAGCGCCCGTGATGTGGAAAAGTAAAGGGTAGTCGATTTAGCGCATTGGTCAATTTTAATTATTTTGCAAGAGATAAGGGAGGGACGAGGGCGGACCGGGTGACAATTTGCCGATTGGAATTGGTTTGGCGTGATCCTGAAGGAAATCGCGAGCCAAAGTGGTCGTGCTGGATGGAAAGAGTACATTTGGTGGGGCTCATTGCGTGTAACGCGACGAGTTGCTAGTTTGACTGCAATATTAAAAAAGGGGTGTCCCGATAACGGAACCCCCCTTTTGTAGAAATAACTGACCTTGTCACTAAGACGGCAGACCCGGGCGCCTCCCTAACTCGCTTAAGGCGCCGTGCGCGCCGCCGCAACCTCGTCATACCTTCCCTTGCCCAGCCGCATGTGCACGGCCCTTTGGTAGAGCCGCTCGTACTTCTCGGCAGCCTCGTCCCAGGTGAATCTCTGGGCCATGGCGTTTTGGCGCAGCTCCTGGATCATTGCCGGGTCGTGGTACCAGGTGTGCACCGCCCAGCCGACGGTGTCGAAGAGCGCCCCGGCATTGAGGTTCCAGAACTTGAAGCCCGTCCCGGTGCGGGTGCCGGCATCCAGGTTCTGCACGGAATCGTCCAACCCGCCGGTTGCGCGCACGATCGGGATGGTGCCGTAGCGCAGGCTGTACATCTGGTTCAGCCCGCACGGCTCGAAGGCGGAGGGCATCAGGAAGAAATCGCACCCCCCCTCGATCTGATGCGCCAGGCGGTTGTCGTAGCCGATCCGGCAGGCGAAGCGCTCGGGGTGCTTGGCAGCCATGCCACCGAAGTAGAAGTGGGCCCAGGGCTCGCCGGCGCCCAAAAGGACGATCTGGACATCCAGCTCCAGTAGCCGGGGGAGCGCCTGCGCCAGGGTGTCGATCCCCTTTTGCTTCACCAGGCGCGACACCATGCCGATGAGCGGCACGTCGTCGCGCTCGGGAAGGCCGCAGGCGCGCTGCAGCTCGCGCTTGCAGATCTTCTTGCCGCTTAAGTCCTGCGCCGAGTAGGGCGCGGGCAGGAATGGGTCGCACTCCGGGTTCCACTCGTCGTAATCGACGCCGTTCAGGATGCCGGTAAGGGCCCCCGAGCGCTCGCGGACTACGCCCTCCAGCCCCCAGCCGTACTCCGGGGTCTGCATCTCCCTGGCGTACCCCTCGCTCACCGTGTTAAGTAGCGTCGCGTGATAGATCCCCCCTTTCAGCAGGTTCACCTGGTTCTCCATCTCCAGCTCCAGATAGGTGAAATGCTCCCAGCCGACGCCGAGCACGTCCATGGCACCCTCGTAGAAGCTCCCCTGATGCTGCATGTTGTGGATGGTGAGCACGGAGGCCGCCTCCCCGAGATACTGGTCGTGGCGGTACACGGTGTTCATCAGGACCGGGACCGCCGCGGTGTGCCAGTCGTGGGCATGCACGACATCCGGGGCGAACTGGATCATCTTGCAGAGCTCCAGGCTGCCGCGCGACAGGAAGATGAAGCGGTTGTCGTTGTCTATGTAGCCGCGGTTGTCGGTCTCGTACAGGGTGTCGCGGCCGTAGAAGTCGTCGTGCTCCAGGAAGTAGACCGGGACGTCCGTGCCCGGGAGCCTTCCCTCCAAGACGCCGCAGTACATGGAGCCGATCACCCCCATGGGCACGACGAGTACCCCGGGGAGCTGACGCAGCTGGAACTTCTCCCGGTCCACCTTGTAATAGCGGGGCATGACGACCCGCACGTCGTGGCCTTGGGCCTTAAGGAATTTCGGCAGGGCTCCGACCACGTCGGCAAGTCCGCCCTCTTTGGCGAAGGGAACCGCCTCGGAGGCGGTGATGAGGATGTTCAGGCGCATGGCAGCGGCTCTCCTGTCGTGTTCTGGATGGCATTTCGCCCCTTATAAATAGCACGCAACGCGCCATCGGGCAACGGCGCATTATTGATGGAAATGGATTATAAAATAATAATAAAAGTATTGCAACCCGGCTCGATGTGTCGTACCGTGATGCTGGAAGTTCATCCTCTCGGTGCTCTAACAAGGAGTCAGTCATGTGCAGACCGCAGCGGACCCAGCAAGCCGCAGGCGCGCTAACCATTGCCCAGAAGTCTTGCCACGCGGGCAACCACCGGCGGATGGCTGTAATAAAACGCGGCGTAAACGGGATGGGGATGGAGATTGGAGAGGTTCTCCCGGGTGAGTTTCACCAGCGCGGAGGCGAGAGCATCCGGCATGCCGCACAGCTCGGTTGCGAACCGATCGGCTTCCCACTCGTTCCGTCGGGATAGCCAGGAGGCAAGCGGTGTCAGGGGGAACCCGGCGATGGACATCAGGAAGCTCACCATGACGACCTGAGCCGCGAAGGACCCCTGGCCGAGCCCGAAGAGTCCCGGCAGCCCTCCCCAGCTAAAGAGCAGATGCACGGCGTAGAACAGCAGCAGCGCACCTCCCTCCATCAGGACCAGACGCTTCCAGATATGCCCCCTTTTCCAGTGTCCAGCCTCATGCGCCAGGATCGCCAAGAGCTCCCGGCGCTCCATCTGCGTTATCAGGGTGTCGTAGAGTACAATCCGCTTCACCCGGCCGATCCCCGTGAAGTAGGCGTTCGAGTGCAGGCTGCGGCGCGAGGCGTCCATCTTCTGCACCCCCTTCACCTTGAGGCCGGCCTTGGCCAGCAGGGCGCGGATCTCCTCCTCCAGGTCGGTGTCCCCCAGCGGCTCGAATTTGGAAAAAAGCGGCTCGATCAGGACGGGGGAGAGGTAGATCATGGTGATGGAGAAGAGGGCGAAGAAGCCCCAGACCCAGAGCCACCAAAGCCCCGGCGAACTTTGCACCAGCAAGAAGGCCGCCGTGGACAGCAGCACCAAAAACAGCGTCGAGATCAGGGTCGACTTGAAGAAGTCAGTCAGCCAAAGGCCGGCGGTCGTCGTGTTGAAGCCGTAGCGTTTCTCGATCCGGAAGGTGGAGTAGAGGTCGAAGGGGATTTCCAGCAGGCTCTGGGCCAGGGTGAGCAGCAGCAGGAAAGCGACGCCCCGCACCACGAAGCTTGCGGAAAGGGAGTTGATCCAGCCGTCGTAGAGCGGCAGCAGCGGCGTGAAGAGGAAGGCGAGCAGAAGCGCGCTGTCGTAGACCGACTGGACCAGCGCGACCCGGCTCAGTTCCACCGTATAGCGCGCGGTCTTATCCAGGGCCTGGGCGTCGATGGCGCCGACGAACGCCTGCGGGACAGAGGAGCCGTGTCGTTTCAGGTGGCGCAGGTTAAGGAAGCGTAGCAGATAGGCCGCGCCAAAGCGAGCCAGGTAGGCGGCGATCAGGATGCTTTTCATACGGGATCCTCGTACCCGAGAATCGGGCGGAGCGTGGTGCCAGGCTGAGGCATTGGATAAGAGGGAAGTTCCGGCCAGCACTCCAATTTCATTATCGCAGGCGAAGCAGGTTTTGCAAAGCGCTGGCCCGCCGAGGGGGGCATTAAAAAAGGCCACCCGGATGAGCGGGCGGCCTTTTTCCTGTGCCGGGAAGGATGCTGGTTACTTCACGCTTCCCTTCTCGATGATGGCGCTGTACTTGTAGCCCCCGCCGAAGTCCTTGTCCTTAGCGAGCGTTCCCGAGACCGTCACCACGTCGCCGACTTCGGCGAGATCCTTGGTGGTTACCACCAGGTCGTGGTTTTTACTCTTCTCGGAGCCGCTGCCGTCTTGCAGGTGGAGCCAGTTCTTGTTCATGATGCCCGTGGAAACCTTGACCACCTGGCCCCTGACCACGACCTGTTTGCCGTCGAGCGCGCCGCGCTTGGCAAAAACCTCTGCCACGGTGTAGGCGTTAGCCCCGGTGGCCTTCTCCACCTGGATTTTGCCAGCGGCGGCTGCGCTGCCGCTTCCCGGCGACTTCTTCCCTGATACCTGCTTCGCCGCCGTGGTGGGCTTGAGGACCGGTTGGCCGCAAAAAAGGATGGAGTCAAAGGTGCGGTTCAGCGCTTTGCTCTGGAAGTTGGGCATTTCCATGCAGTCCTTGAAGGCGAGTTTGTCCCCGACCCGCGTCTCCAGGGTGGAAAAGGCTACCCAGGTCTTCTTGCCGTCCCTCTCCAGGTTCGCGTAGGTGTACCCGCCGCCGTCCATGGTCTCGACCACTTTCCCGGAGGGGCTCAGATCGGCGGCGCCGGCAGCCGGAGCGCTACCGCCCATCATGGAGTGCCCGGTTTTCGACATGCTGTCTTTTATGGACTCGACCGATGCTGCATCGGCCTTGTCAGGTGCTTTCGGTGCATCGGCGCAGCTCCCCGCGACGGGCAGGGCAAGGGTGAGCAGAACCGACATGATGGTAGAATAGCGCTTCATTAATAATCCCCCGGTTTATAATACCGCCTGGGCGGCGCAGACCCTCAAGGCCAGCGTGCAGGCAGCATATCACGATTCAATATTGGAAAACAAGGCATTGCGGATCATGGTCATTTCTTTTTAATCACCAGTGAGTCGCCCGACATGGAAAGGTCGACCTGGATCTGGTCACCGGACATGAATTTGCCCTCCAGGAGCATGAGTGCCAAGGGGTCCTGGATCTTGCGCTGCAGCGCGCGCTTGAGCGGCCTCGCGCCGTAGGCCGGGTCGTAGCCCTCGCGCGCCAGGAACTCGCGCGCCTTGTCCGTGACCTCCATGGTGATCCCCTTCTCGGTCAGGCGCCCCTGCAGCGCCCCGAGCTGGATGACCACGATCTCCTTGATCCGGTCCAGCGGCAGGGCCCGGTAGATGACGATCTCGTCCACGCGGTTCAGGAACTCCGGCTTGAAGTGCTCCTTCAGCGTCTCCATGACGTTGGTCTGCATGCGCCCGTGGTCGGTGGCGCCGTACTGCTGGATCCACTGGGAGCCCAGGTTGCTGGTCATGATGATGACCGCGTTTTTGAAGTCCACCGTCCTCCCCTGGCCGTCGGTGAGTCGTCCGTCGTCCAGGATCTGCAGCAGGACGTTGAAAACCTCGGGGTGGGCCTTCTCGATCTCGTCGAAGAGCACGATGCAGTAGGGCCTCCTGCGCACCGCCTCGGTCAGCTGCCCTCCCTCCTCGAAGCCGACGTAACCAGGCGGCGCGCCGATCAGGCGGGCAACCGTGTGCTTCTCCTGGTACTCGCTCATGTCGATGCGCACTATGGCCTGGTCGTCGTCGAAAAGAAAGGAGGCCAGGGCGCGGGCGGTCTCGGTCTTGCCGACGCCGGTCGGTCCCAGGAAGATGAAGGAGCCGATGGGGCGGTTGGGGTCGGAGAGCCCGCTCCGGGCGCGCCGCACCGCGTTCGCCACCAGGGTGAGGGCCTCGTCCTGGCCCACCACGCGGCTTTTCAGGCGATCCTCCATGTGGATCAGCTTGTCCGACTCGGTTTCCAGCATCCGGTTCACCGGGATTCCGGTCCACTTGGCGACGATCTCCGCCACCATCTCGCCGTCCACCTCCTCGGAGAGCATCTTCCCCTCCTTCTGGATCGACTCCAGGGTGAGCCGCTTGTCCTCCATCTCCCGCTCCAGGGCGGGAATCTCGCCGTAGCGCAGCTCCGCGGTGCGGCCCAGTTTCCCTTCCCGCTCTGCCACCTTCGCCTGCTCCTTCAGGTCCTCTATGCGCTGCTTGAGCGCGGTCAGGTCCTTGAGGATGTCCTTTTCCTTCTTCCAGTGGCCTATCAGGGTGGCGGATTCGGTCTTGAGGCTTTCCAGCTCCTCGGTCAGCTTCTTCAGGCGTTCCAGGGAATGGGTATCCTGTTCGCGCAGCAGGGCCTGCCGTTCGATCTCGAGCTGGATGACACGCCGGTCCACCTCGTCGATCTCGGTCGGCTTGGAGGCCACCTCGATGCGCAGCCGGGACGCCGCTTCGTCGATCAGGTCGATGGCCTTGTCCGGGAGGAAGCGGTCGGTGATGTAGCGGTCGGACAGGGTGGCGGCGGCGATGATGGCGCTGTCCTTGATGCGGACCCCGTGGAAGGTCTCGTACTTTTCCTTCAGGCCGCGCAGGATCGAGATGGTGTCCGCGACGCTCGGCTCGCCGGCGTAGACCTGCTGGAAGCGGCGCTCCAGGGCGGCGTCCTTCTCGATGTACTTGCGGTACTCGTTGAGGGTGGTGGCGCCGATGCAGTGCAGCTCTCCCCGTGCCAGAGCGGGCTTTAGCATGTTGGAGGCGTCCATGGCGCCCTCAGCGGCCCCCGCGCCCACCAGGGTGTGCAGTTCGTCGATGAAGAGGATGATCTTCCCCTCGGCCTTCTCCACCTCCTTGATGACCGCCTTGAGCCGGTCCTCGAACTCCCCGCGGTATTTGGCGCCGGCGATCAGGGCGCCCATGTCGAGTGCGACCAGCTGCTTGTCCTTGAGCGTCTCGGGGACGTCCCCGGAGATGATGCGCTGGGCCAGCCCCTCGACGATGGCTGTCTTGCCGACCCCTGGCTCGCCGATCAGCACCGGGTTATTTTTGGTGCGCCGGGACAGCACCTGGATCACCCGGCGGATCTCGTCGTCCCGGCCGATGACGGGGTCGAGTTTACCGCGCCGGGCCATTTCGGTGAGGTCCCTGCCGTACTTGGCGAGGGCCTGGTACTTTTGTTCGGGCTCCTGGTCGGTGACCGCCTCGTCGCCCCTCAGCGCCTTCAGGGCCGCGAGCAGCGCATCGCGGGTCACTCCGCTTTGGGAGAGCAGCTTGGCGCAGCTCGCCTCCTTGTCGCCCGCCAGAGCCAGGAGCAGGTGCTCGGTGGAGACGAAGGAGTCGTGCATGGCGTCGGCTTCTTTCTGCGACTGGTCCAGGATGCGGTTCAGGGCAGGGGAGAGCGAAACCTGAACCGAGCCCGTCACCTTGGGAAGCCGCTTCAGGTTGGCGGCCAGGTTCTCGCGCAACTGGCTGAGCGGCGCACCGACCTTCTTGAGCAGCTCGGGGACGAAACCCCCTTCCTGGTCCAGCAAGGCAAGCAGCAGGTGTTCCGGCTCAATGGTCCCAGCCGACATGGCGAAGGCCTTTTCCTGGGCGGAAGCCAGAGCCTCCTGCGTTTTAACGGTCATCTTTTCGGGTCGTATCATGGTGAGCCCTCCTACCGGGAATAATAGGTAGCGCCTCTGGCCCTGTCAAGGGAGGGGGGAAGAATGGGGAGTAAAGGGCCTGGCGACAGAGAGGACAGAAAATGACAGAAAGGACACAAAGGACAGAAAAGGACACAAAGGACACAAAGGACACAAAGGCAGGAGGTAGCTGAAGAAGCTGAAGAAGCTGAGGAAGCTAAAGAAGCTGAAGAAGCTGAAGAAGCTGAAGAAGCTGAAGAAGCTGAAGAAGCTGAGGAAGCTGGAGCAGCTGAAGAAGCTGAGGAAGCTGGAGCAGCTGAGGAAGCTGGAGCAGCTGAGGAAGCTGGAGCAGCTGAGGAAGCTGGAGCAGCTGAGGAAGCTGAAGCAGCTGGAGCAGCTGGACCAGCTTGTGTTTGCCGCGCGGAGGAATGATCCCCCGCGCGGCGCACGGTCTACTACTTTATCTTCCTGATCCAGCCGAAGGTGTCGGGGATCTTGCCGGTCTGAATGCCGGTAAGGGTGTCGTAGAGCTCCCTGGTGTGCTTTCCGACACCGCCGCCGTTTACTTCCAGGCACTCGTTGTCGTAGCAGAGGGCACCCACCGGCGTCACCACCGCGGCGGTGCCGCTACCAAAGGCCTCGGTGATCGCCCCGCTGCGCAGATCGTTCATCAGGTCCTTCACGTCGATGCGCCGCTCCTCAACGGTCAGGTTCAGAGTGCGAGCCAGGGTCAGCACGGAATCGCGCGTCACCCCGTTCAGGATAGTTCCCTCCAGGGGTGCGGTGACGATCGTGTCACCGTAAGCGAAGAACATGTTCATGGCGCCGACCTCCTCGATGTAGCGCCTCTCGACGCCGTCGAGCCAGAGCACCTGGTCGAAACCCTTTTCCTTGGCCTCGAGCCCGGCCTTGAGCGAACTCGCGTAGTTGCCGCCGGTCTTCGCCTCGCCGGTCCCGCCCGGGGTCGCCCTGACGTACTTGTTCTCCACCATGATGCGTACGGGCTTGAACCCCTGCGGATAGTAGGCGCCCACCGGGGAGAGTATCACATAGAAGTAGTAGTGGTCCGAAGGCTTGATGCCGACCACTGCCTCGACCGCGATCATGGTGGGGCGGATGTAGAGCGAGGTCCCTTCCGCGCTCGGAATCCAGTCACGCTCCAGCGCCACCAACTGCTCGATTCCCTGCAGGAAGAGCTCCTCCGGGACTGCGGGCATGCAGAGCCTTTCCGCGGAATGGTTGAAGCGCCGGGCGTTCATCTCGGGCCGGAACAGGGCGATGGTGCCGTCCTGCCACTTGTAGGCCTTGAGCCCCTCGAAGATCTCCTGGGCGTAATGGAAGACCAGTGCCGCGGGATCGAGCACGAACGGCTCGTTTTTCTTGATCCGGGCATCTACCCATTGCTGCCCCGCTTTCCACTCGACCAGCAGCATCCGGTCGGTGAACAGCTTGCCGAAACCAAGTTTCGACTCGTCGGTGTACTTGGCCTTCTTCTCCCCTTCGCTCAAAGGTACTATCCGTATTTCCATGGTGCTGAACCTCCGGTTTTTGGCGCCAGGCGTCGCATTTTGTTCGATCTTTTCGTTTACCACATTAAACACTCGGCGGGCAAGTATTTTAACCTGGCGCTCTGAACGAGATAATTTCAGCGACCCTATTGATTTTTTGCCCTCCGCTTGTTATAGTTGTTAGCACTCAGAGCCTTCGAGTGCCAGACGGCAGATAGGCGACAGCACCACCCGCAGGGAGAATCTTACGTGAACTATACCATGCCGGTACCCATAGATAGCCTGACTCTCTACTTAAGCGAGATCAACCGCATCCCTTTGCTCAGCGCGGACGAGGAAAGGCACCTGGCTCTGCGCTTTCGCGAGGAGGGGGACCTCCAGGCCGCCCACGCGCTGATCACGGCGAACCTGCGCTTCGTGGTGAAGGTCGCCGGGGAGTACCGCTCCTACGGCATGAAGATGCTCGACCTGATCCAGGAAGGGAATATCGGCCTCATGATGGCGGTGCGCAAGTTCGACCCCGCCAAGGGGGTGCGCCTGATCTCCTATGCGGTCTGGTGGATCAGAGCCTACATCCAGAACCACATCATTTCCGCTTGGAGCCTGCTGAAGATCGGCACCACCCAGGCCCAGAGAAAGCTCTTCTTCAAGCTGAACCAGGCCAAGCAGGCGATCATCAGTATGACCGGCGAGTCCGACCTGCACTCCGCGGCCCTCACGCTGGACGTGAAGGACAGCGAGGCCCAGGAGATGGAACAGCGCCTGAGGGGCGAACTCTCCTTGGACGTCGAGATGTTCGAAGGGGAGGGGGGAACCTTTCTGGAGAGCCTTCCCGACCTGCGCCAGAACCAGGAGGAACTCCTGGCCGAGCACCAGGAGAGCGACATCCTGGAGCGCGGAGTGGCCAGCGCGCTGCAGAACCTCAATGAAAAGGAGCGTTTCGTCATCGAGCGCCGGGTCACCTCGGAGAACCCCATGACGCTGCAGGAGATCGCCGACCATTTCTCCCTGTCCCGGGAGAGGGTACGCCAGATCGAGGAAGGCGCGCTGAAGAAGATGAAGCGACTGCTTACGCCGCTGGTCCTGTCCCGGGAAGCCGCCTGAGGCTAGATGCAGGCTTGCCGGACCGATAGCGGATGCAAAAGGGTGCCACCTAAAAGGGGGCGCCCTTTTTTTTGTTTGCAGCGCCTCCCTCTTGCGCTATGCTCGGCCTGACTAAATTGGTAAGGGGGATCAATGTTTTCGATTGAAGAGCGGGAACGCTACGCGCGCCACCTGATACTGGAGCAGGTCGGGGAAGAGGGGCAGGAGCGGCTTCGGGCCGGACGGGTGCTGGTCATCGGAGCCGGTGGGCTCGGCTCGCCCGCGGCGCAGTACCTGGCCGCGGCGGGGGTCGGCACGGTCGGGGTGGCGGACGGCGACCGGGTGGAATTATCCAATCTGCAGCGCCAGGTTATCCACGGCAGTTCCGACCTGGGCCGCTCCAAGGTACTCTCGGCGCGGGACCGGATGCTGGAGATAAACCCCGGGGTGCAGGTGGAGTGCATCGGCGAGTGGCTGACTTCGGAAAATATCGGGGGGGTGGTGTCGCGCTATGACTTCGTGCTGGATGCGACGGACAACTTCGATGCGAAGTTTCTGATCAACGACGCCTGCCTCGCGGCCGGCACGCCTTACTCGCACGGGGGGATTCTCAGGTTCCAGGGGCAGACCATGACCGTTATCCCGGGCAAGTCAACCTGCTACCGCTGCATCTTTCCGGAGCAGCCCGACCCGGATGTCGCGCTTTCCTGCTCCAAGGCGGGTGTGCTCGGCGTGCTTCCCGGGGTCATCGGGGCGATCCAGGCGACCGAGGCGATCAAGTCTCTGCTGCAAATCGGTGAGCTTTTGACTTCGCGTCTGCTGACCTACAACCTGTTGACCATGCGCTTCAGAGAGGTGGCACTGGCCAGGAATCCCGGATGCCCTGCCTGCGGGGAGATGCGATAGAACCTGTTTTAAAGGGAGTTCTACGTTCTATGTTCTAAGTTTGACCCAGAACCCAGAACCCAGAACGTAGAACGTAGAACGTAGAACGGGTTTCAAGCCTTGAACTTGCTTTCGGTCCCGGCCCTGAGCCTGGCGATGTTCTCGCGATGCCTGAAGATGACGATGGCTGCAATCACGCAGGACATGGCAATCAGCTCCAGTTTGCCCGTGACGAGCGCCACGGCCACCGGAATGACTGCTGCCGCCGCTATGGAGGCTGCCGAGACGTAGCGCCACCGGTAGAGCACGAAGGCGAAGACCGTCAGCCCGCCCAGTAGGGAGAGCGGTGCGGCGCCCAGGAAGACGCCCAGTGCCGTCGCGACCCCCTTGCCACCCTTGAAGCGAAGGAAAATGGTGTAGACGTGCCCGAGGAAGGCCGCCAGCCCGATCGCCGCGACCCAGAGGTCCGGAAGGCCGAGCCATTTGGCGACGAGGACCGGGATAAGACCTTTCAGGCAGTCTCCCACCAGGGTGAGGATGCCGATCTTTCTTCCCACGGTTCGGTAAACGTTGGTGGCGCCGATGTTGCCGCTGCCGGTTTCCCGGATATTTATACCGAAGGCTCGCGCGAGCAGCAGGCCGGTCGGCACGGAGCCGAGCAGGTAGGCACAGATAAGGAACAGGGTTTCTTTCAAAAAGCGGTTCTCCTGACAGGTTGATTGAAGCAGGGCGCATCCTACAGTATTTCTGGCAAAACTGCAAGATGCCGGCTCTTTCCGGCAGAGGGGCCTCGGCTCTCGGAGATGTGAGGGCTGGGGTGTCACCGGTTGTCAGTAGCCTGATTTGTGGTAAATAATAGGCGGAAGCGTCTCTGCGGCAATGCGGCGTTTGCAGATGGCTTGCACTGCGACTCAATGCCGGAACCTGGGGTGTTTGCACGCTGATAATAAGCCAAGGGATGTACTTGAACTGGTATTGCATACCCAGACCGTCTCGTCAGGCCATGGAGCTTTGATGGCGGTTGCCGGAGGTGTGAAGGCATTTCGAACGACTGGCAGGAAGGACGCTGAATTCCCTTTGAGGAGCTGGACGTGATGAATCGCCAACGCTATTTAATAACCGACGGGCAGAACCCAGCGGTCATTGCTGGAGTCTCCATCATGCTGGTGTCGTGGATGGTGGTCGCCGTGCTTGACGCGGCCTTCGAGGGGGGCAGCTTTGCCAGCCACTTGCTCCATCCGAGCCGTCACGAGGTGGCGCTGCGGCTTTGGTTCCTGGTAACCATTCTGTTCTTTATGCTGTACATCTTCCGAAGCAGGAAGGAGCACCAGGCTCAGGACGTGCGCCTCAAGGCGGCGCTGCACGCCGCCGAGGCGGAGCGGGCCAAGGCGCAGGCGGTCCTGGAGGGCATGGGCGACGCCATCAGCATTCAGGACCTCGACCTGAGAATCCTCTACCAGAATCAGGCGCACATCGAGCTCATGGGGCCCCACCTGGGTGAACACTGCTTCGCGGCCTACCAGCGGCAGGGCGACGTCTGCCCGGAATGCCACTTGGCCCAATCCTTCCAAGACGGCCTGGTGCACACGGTCGAGAGAAACGCCCAAACCCCGCACGGCCTGAAATTTACCGAGATTATCTGCACCCCGCTGCGCGACGCCTCGGGAAGAATCGTCGCCGGCATCGAATCGGTCCGGGACATCACCGACCGCAAGCGGACCGAGCTGGAGATCGAAAGGATGAACCGCGAGCTTGAGCTGCGCGCCCTGGAGCTTGCCGAGGCAAACCGCGAACTTGAGTCTTTCAGCTATTCGCTGTCCCACGACCTGCGCTCCTATATCACCCGCATCAGCACGGCCCAGCAGGTTCTAGCGCAGACCCGGCAGGCAAAAGAGCCCGATCTGGAGTACCCGGTGCAGATCATCGAAGACTCCTGCCGTGAGATGGAGGAGCTCATCGAGGCGATACTGACCCTTTCCCGGCTCTCCCGTGAAACGATGCGCTGGGAGGATGTTTCGCTGAGCGAACTGGCGCAGGAGATCGCTCTGATGCTACAGCACCAGGAGTTGAACCGGCAGGCCGAATTCAAAATCCCCGCCGCCCTGCAGGTCAGGGGCGACCGTCACCTGTTGAGGGTAGTGCTGGAAAACCTGTTGGGTAATGCTTGGAAGTACACGCGTGGGATGCCGGTTGCCCGCATTGAGTTCGGCACCGGCCTGCATAAGGGGAAGCGGATGTTCTTCGTGCGCGATAACGGCATCGGCTTCGACATGACCGAGCGGGATAAGCTGTTCAAGCCTTTCCAGCGCCTGCAAAGCGCGCAGGGGTTCCCGGGAACCGGGGTGGGGCTTGCCACCGTGGAGCGTGCCGTACTACGCCACTGCGGGCAGGTGTGGGGAGAAGGGGAGCTTGGGCAGGGGACGACCATCTTTTTCACCCTCCCGGAAAGCGAGGCCCGCTAAACGTCGGCTGCACCCGAGGAGTCCGGTGCTCAAACCGCAACCGACAGTGCGGAGGAGTCCGGTGGACAAAGCGCCGTCGTCGGCGCCGGAGGACGCAGATGCCTATGTCGCCGGTGGGTAGCTAGCGCACCTGGCGCATCAGAATTTCTGAGGGGAAGTCTCTTTGATCCTCGTGGACTCCGCCTTCAGGACGAAGACGGTCATGGCAAAAAAGACGGCGTCCCGCAGCAACGCGGTCCAAGGGGTGGTCTTGGCCCCTCCCTGCTTAAAGCAGCCGCAGTCGATGTCCAGCCCGCGCACGATGGCCGCGCCGAGCGCGATCATGAAGACGAGATTCATTACCCCGATGATGAGCGCCCCGCCCTTCACGCGGTAACCGAGGACAAGCAGCAGGCCGCAACTTAGTTCAACAAACGGCAGGACCGCGGCGGTCAGGTAACTCGCGAAGTAGGGGAGTATCTTATAGGCCGCAACGCTCCCGGCGAAAGCGACCGGGTCGGCGATCTTCAAAAGCGCCGCATAGATGAAAATCCCACCCAGCAGGATCCTGATGGTTGCCGGCAGATGTCTCTTCATCTCTATCATGCTCCCCCCTTCGCCACCGGGTAACCGGCGTCGCGCCACTCCGGAAAGCCGCCCTCGTAAACGTAGACCGTAGCATAGCCAGCGTGCATCAGAATCTTGCCGAGATCCATGCTGTCGTGGCAGGAGAATCCGTTGCAGTAAACGATGACGGTGGCGTCAGCCGGAAGCTTAGCCTTGAAGGGGCGGGCCGTGTTCTTGCGGGCCTCCTCGAGCGGCAGGGTGAGGGAACCCGCGATGTGGCCCTCGGCGAAGTTGGCGGAGCTTCTGGCGTCGACGATGACCGCCTGTTTGGCGTCGTACATTTCCTTTATCTGCATGAGGCCAAGCGGCATGGGAAGCTCCTCGCCCGCTGGCGCAGCCTGGGCCTGCCCGGCAGTTTCGCCGCGCCAGGCGCTGGTCAAAAGCGTCCGGTTCCAGAGGATCCCGACGGTTGCCGAGAAGACGACGATCAGGCAGATTTCTGCGATGGTACCCGGCCAGTTCTTCTTCATCTTGTTTTGCCTTTCTTACGGTGTGTTGTCTTAGCTTATTTTACTACAAATGGCGGACGGGGGTCAACCGTCCTCCCCCTTTCTCTAAGGCTCTCCGTATGAGTTTCGCGCCTTATTCCCCCGCCCTGCGGGTCACCCTCTCTAGGGCTCGTCCCATTCGCGAAAGTCTCCGCGCTCTATGGAGACGGAGATGATCTTTGCCGCGGCCGCGACCGGTATGGCGAGCAGTATCCCCCAAAAGCCGAACAACTCGCCCAGCGCCATGACCATGATGATGGTCAAAAGCGGATTCAGGTTCATGGAGCGCTTGAAAACCAGCGGCTTGACCAGATACCCTTCCAGGAAGTAGATCGCGGCGAAGGCGACGATCACTTTCACCAGGACCATGCCGCTGTTGAATTTGAGGTAGGCGAAAAAGAGCGCCGGGACCGTGGCGATGACGACTCCGATGAAAGGGAGTACGGAGGCGAGCCCCGCGAAGAGGCCGTTGAACAGGGCGTAGTCGACGTCCAGGCAGAACAGGGCGATGCTGGAGAGGACCGCGACAATGAAGGAGACGATCAGCTGCCCCCTCAGGTAGCCGCCGATGCTCTCGTCCACCTCGTTGCCGATCTCCAAAAGGACCGCCCTGCGCCGCCGCGGCAGCCAGGCTGCGATGGTCTGCTTGATCTGCGCCTTGTAAAACAGCATGAAGAAGACCAGGATCGGGGAGAGCACCAGGTTGAAAAGATTGAAAACCATGTTCGCCGCGGCGCTGTACACGCCCGCGCTCAGGTTCGAGAAGAGCTGGTCCGTGCCCTCCACTGCCTTGTCGAAGGCCCAGCTCCACTCCTGGGCGCCGTAGATCGGCTCGAATTTCCCTTCCAGTTCGAGCCCGATCGCCTTCGCCTTTTGCAGGTAGAGCGGGATGCTCGGTATCAGGGCCTGCCAGCGCAGGATGAGAAACGGCACGAAATAGGAAAAGAAGAAGATGGCGAAGATGGAGAGCACCACGTAGACGCTGATGATGCCGTGCAACCGCGAGAGTTTCCTGTTCTCGATCTGCACCACGAAGGGGTCCAAGAGGTAGGCGATGACGAAGGAGAGCAGAAAGCACGACGCGGTGTGGCGCAGGGCGTGGCCGGCGGTGAACAGTGCGGCTGCGATGAGCAGGATCAGGAGGACTCTGTTCGACGCGCTGGGTGATGAAGGCATGGGCTCTCCGGGGTGCGGCCGCTTTAGAAATCCCGCTCCGGCGGGTAAATATCGTGCTCTTCCAGCCATTGTCCGGCCCGGCCGGTGATGAGCTCCTCCCGGACCGCGTTGAAACGCTCCTGCTCCTCCGGGTAGAAGGAAAGTATCTCGCTCAGCCTGCCGTGGGAGTGCTTACCGACGAAGGCCCGCACCAGCATCGCCTTGAGCCCCTCGTTGCCGATATCCTGGATGAAGGCATGGACCAGCTGGCGCTCCTGAGCGTAGTCGAAGGACGGGATCTCCAGGTAGCGGTCGTCTTGGGCCTCCACCTCGTCCCAGAACGGATCGTCGTCGTAGTCGGTCGGAACCGAGAACACTTCGCCCGTCTCCCTGTCCAGGAAATAGGCCAGTTCCGGGTCCGGGTTCTCGAAGGCCTCCATCAGGTCCTCCCAGACGATCTCTAAATTGCGCATGGCGTGCATCGGTACTCCCTTGGTAAAGGCAAAGCGTTAAGTCGTTAAGTCGTTAAGTCGTTAAGTCGTTAAGTCGTTAAGTCGTTAAGTCGGTGCCGGACATCGCTATCGGCGACCCGGACCACTCGACCACTTAACCTCTCAACTACTCAACGCCTCAATCACTCAACCACTCAACGTCTTTATCGCTTCACCTCAACCTCATTTTTGTATATATTGGCGCAATGCGCAAGATTTTCATCGCCGATGCCCACCTGAGAAGCCCGAAAGACGCCAATTACCGGACCCTGATCCGTTTCCTGGAGACGCTTCCCCGCGACACCGACACGCTTTACCTGCTGGGCGACCTGTTCGAATTCTGGGTCGGCCACCCGGGCACCGTCTACAGCCACTATCGGGAATTTATCGACTGCCTGAAGGCGGTGAGGGGGCGCGGGGTGCGGATCGTCTACTTCGAGGGGAACCACGATTTCCACCTCGACCGCTTCTTCGAGGAAGAGCTGCAGGCGGAGGTTTACAAAACGGGCGCGGTGCTGGAAATCGCCGGACAGCAGGTCTATCTTTGCCACGGCGACCAGATCAACCGCCAGGACTACCGCTACCGGGCTTTCCGCCTGGCCTTCCACAATCCGGTGGCCAAGGCCCTGCTACCGTTCTTCTCCCAGCGCCTGGCAGCTCACGCGGCAACGACCCTGTCGCAAAGAAGCAGCAAACAGCACGCCGCCCGGCGCTCACGCTGGGACTACCGGGTCATCCTGCAAAACTTCGCCCAGGGCCGTTTCGCCGCCGGATGCGACGTCGTCATCACCGGGCACTACCATCTGCCGATGCTCCAGCGGGATGACGCTGGTCTCTTCATCGCCCTCGGGGACTGGATCACCCAGTTCTCCTACGCGCAGTGCCTGGACGGCGAATTCTCCCTGGAACGCTTCGTCTGACCCCTCCAATCCGAAGAGCCTCAGATAGCCGGCGACCCGCTGCTCCAGGGTGGGGGCCGCGATCCGTACGCAGATCTCGTCGGGCCGGTATCCCCGGCAGACCGCGGGGCGCTCCGGGTAGATCAGGCAGTCGAACGCATCGGACAGGTGGGGGCATCGCTGCCCAGGTCCCTTGCCGAGCGTGCTGATGTCCGGCGCGACGCAGCAGGTCCCGCACCTCAGGCACTCCACCGCTGCATCCCCCTTACTTGAAGAAGGCCTCCAGGGCCTGCTCGCCGACGTAGGTCGCCTTGATGCGCCACTTGTTCTCGTTGATCACCAGTGCCGCGATGGCGATCTGGGGATCCTCCATCGGAGCGTAGGCGGCGAACCAGCTGTAGTGGCCGGCCGGGTCCTTGCCGTCGATGGAACCGGTCTTGGCCGCCACGTGCAGCGAGGCGAACATCGGCCTGCCGCGGCGGTCATGGAACGCCTTGCGCGAGGTGCCGCTCACCACAGTCGTGGAGAGCATGTGTGCCAGCGACGCCGCCGTCTCCGGGGTGATGACCGTGCGCAGCGGCTGCGGTTTCTGTATGAACAGGGGACTTCCCTTGGCGTCCAGGATCTCCTTGGCGAGCGATGGGGTCATCATGATCCCGCCGTTGGCGACGGTCGCCATGATGGCGGCGGCGTGGAAGGGCGAGATCTTCACCTCGCGGTTCAGCCCCGCCCCCATCAGCATGAGCTGGTCGAGCGTCCCCGGGGAGGGAGCCCTGCTCTGGTTCACCGGCGAGCCGGGGAAGATGTCCTGGTTGAAGCCGTACCTGCCGGCGTAGGTGAGCAGCGGGTCGCGCCCGACGAATTCACCGGCGAGCCTGCCGAAAACCGGGTTCACCGATTTTCCCATGGCGATGCCCAGCGGCATCTGCTGATTGCCGCGCCCGGGCCGCACCCGCCAGTAGCGCGGGTTCTCGGAGGTGAGCCGCCCGTTGAAGTAGAAGGGGGTGTCGGCGGTGACCTTCTTCTCCTCCAGCGCCGCCGTCGCGGTGACGATCTTGAACAGCGAGGCCATCGGGTAGAGGTTGTAGCAGGCGCCCTGCTCCCACCCCGGCTTGGCCGAGGAGTGGGAGACCGTCGCCAGCACGCGGCCGGTCTTGGGCTCGATGGCGACGAACATCCCGTAGGGGAGTTTGTAGTCATCCATCAGCTTCTCAACGCGGTGCTGCATGACCTCGTTGATGGCGTAGACCACCTTGCCGCCCTGGGCCAGGGGGGCGCTGACCGTTCCCCCTTCCGAGCGCGCGTTCGGCAGGGCCTGCGCGGCCAGCCGGAAGGCACCCCAGTTGTCCACCTGGCCGAGCGGCGGCAGGACCGGTGGCGCCTTGACGCTGGCGCTCGCGCTCGCGCCCGTGCTCGCGCCCGTGCTTTTCGGACGGGTCGAGCCGAACAGCGAAAGCAGCGGATAGCTGGCAAGTAAAAGCGCCACGATCGGGAGGATGACCTTGAGCCTCCTCTTCCGGGGAGGCGGCTCGTCCAAATCCTTGAATGCGCTGCGTGCGTCCTGGTTGCGTGCTGCCCCTGCCTTCCGTCTGCCTCTGCCCTGGTTATCTATATCTTTGAAATCTTGCATAAACTCGCTTTGTTCTCGGCTTTTTGGTCGGACCACTATATGTCAACTGCTCCCTCTTTGTCAACGCCGGGAGGTACCTTATCTTGGGTAACAAGATCCTTCAGGGTGAGCCCCGCCAGCGCGCCGTTCAGCGCCCGGTCCGCCGTCTCCAGGATCTCCCGGGACTGCTCCTCTCCTGCGATGCCGCAGGAGGCGCCGAGCTGCCTCAAGGCGATGAGCACCTGGTCCAGGGTTATCTGATCCAGTTCCCGGGCCGGCAGGTAGGTCCTGGCGGCGCCCCCGGCGTAGACGATGAAACCCGCCTCGGCCAATTGATGCAGGGTGTCACGCACGATGCGTAGCGGCACCCCGACCTTCTGCGCCAGGTGTTCTTCGCCCCAGCTGACCGCCCCCTCATGGAAAGCCTGGGCGATATGCTTGAGCAGCGTCAGCGCCACCAGCTCCCGGCAGGACTGGCTGACCCTGGAAACCCGGATGTCACGCCGGAAGGTGTGCAGCTGCTGGTGTGCCGCGACCACCTCCATGCCGAAGAGCATGATGAGCCAGCTGACGTAAATCCAGACCATCAGGATCGGCAGCACGGCCAGCGTGCCGTAGATGGCATTGTAATTGCCGACGCCGACCTGGAAGTGGATGTAGCCCCACTGGGCGAGCTGCCAGAGGGTCCCGGCCAGCACCGCGCCGAGCAGCGCCGAGCCGCAGCGCACCCGGGTGTTCGGGATGAAGATGTAGAGCAGCAGCAGTGCGATCCAGACGCTCAGGTAGGGGGCGAGGCTCAGCAGGAAAAGAAAGAGGTCGCCCAGGTAGGTGCGCTCGATGAGCCAGCCGGTCAGCCACTTGCTCTGCAGGCTGGTGGTGATGCTGGTGGCGGCCAAAAGGAGCAGCGGCGCGCTCAGCAGGACGCTCAGGTAGTCGCTGAACTTGCGGTAGAAGGAACGGGTCTCCGACACCCCCCAGACCACGTTGAAGGCGTCCTCGATGCTGCTCAGCATGCTGATGGCGGTGAAGAGCAGCGTGGCGAGCCCGATCGCCCCGAGGGAGCCCATGTTGGTGTTGTTGATGTAGCTCAGTATCCGGGTTACCACGACCTCCGAGCCGGCTGCGACCTGGTTCAGGATCAGGGGCGCCAGCTTGTTCTGGGCGCCGAACCCCTTGAGGAGCGAGAAGGCGAGGGCGAAGAGCGGGACGAAGGAGAGCAGGGTCGTGAAGGAGAGGGCCGAGGCGCGCAGCAGCGAGTTGTTGGCCATGAAGTTCGAGGTAACGAAGCTTCCGAACTGCAGGGTCCGGACCGCCCTCCCCTTGAATCCGCCCAGCGAACTGGGGTCGATGTTCCAGAGCCCCGCGGAGAAGAAGCCTCTATTTCTGCTGGATCGATTCATGCGCCGGGGCACCCCGTGGGGAAACAGTTGAGTGGGTGAGTCGTTAAGTCGTTAAGTCGTTAAGTCGTTAAGTCGTTGAGTCGTTGAGTCGTTGAGTCGTTGAGTCCGGGTCCGGCACAACGAAAAAAGCCCACCGAAGTGGGCTTTTTGGGGTCGGGGGTCTTTAGACCGCCTTCTGTTTTTCCTTTTCCCGCTCCATCGCCTCTTTGCCGGCTTCTATGGCGGAGGTGATGATGTTCTTCTTTTCCAGCACGACTTCTTTGCCGTCCTCGTAGCTCGCCCTGATCTTGTCCTGCGCTTCAGTCGCGTAGTCCTTGATCTTTTCCACGGCGTCGTCGGCCAGATCCTTGATCTTGCCGCGCATCTCCTCGCCGGTCTTCGGCGCGAAAAGGAGTGCGGTCCCGACACCTACAGCAGCACCTGCGAGGAACGAAAGCAGCATCGTACCGGTATTGTTATCTTCAGACATGGCGTTACCCCCTTTTTTTGATAAGTCTATCAGCAATATATTTCCCTGCAACCCGCGCACCGGTCATCCAGGTGGTCGAACCGGCCACCAGAGTCGATGCGATGCCAATAACCCTGTTGATCATACGGATATTGTGCCCCGCATGCCCGAGTTCTTCAAGGAGCAAATTCACCCCGTCGGCGTTGGCGGCGGTCGAACTGGTCACCACCTGGACATCCGCCACGGTTTCCCGCAGTTCCTTGACCAAAGGAGTGATCTCGGTCTGCATGGTATCGGTAAAGTTGCGCAGCGAGACGGCGGTTCTCTTCAGCTCCAGCAAGACGGGGATCAGGCAGATAGCCAGAATCACGACGGTCAGCGCCGTCACTGCCGAGGTTACCTCTAGAAAAAGCATGCGATTCTCCTCCTGTACAGCGATGCCGCTCCTGGGACTTCCGGATTTTCGGAAGGGAAAAAAACGGGGAGGCCGGCGTCTTTGGCGGCCTCCCCGATTGCTGCAGGATGCTTACTTCTTAGCCGGGGCTTTCTTGACTGCCGGCTTGGCTTCTTCAGCCTTGGCTGCTGCCGGTGCTGCTTTCTCGCTCCAGTGGTTCAGGTCATGTGCGATGGAGTGGCACTCGCCGCATTTCCCGTTGAACTTGGCCAGGATTGCTGCCGGGTGCGGCTTCACGTGGCACTGGGTGCACTGCGGAACCGTCTTGTGTTTTGCCTGGTGGCAGTAGACGCAGGCCAGCTTGCTGTGTTTCGCGGGGCTGGCGGTAAGCAGCGTGAACGCTTTCTTGTGGCAAGCGGCGCAGAACTTGGAAGGCACGTCGTTCTTGTAGGTCACGTTCTTCGGCTGATGTGCCTTGTGGCAGGCGCTGCAGTCCTTGGCAACGATGTCGTTGGAGTGGGACTTGTGGCACTCGGTGCAGGCCGGCTTCCTGCCGTGCACGTTGTGGCAGAAGGAGCAGGCGAGGGCGGAGTGCTTGCTCTTGAAGGCGCGCAGCTGCTCGATCTGCTGGGTGTGGCAGGTCAGGCACGGATCGGTGACGTTGTTGCCGAACGAGATGATTTTCGGGGTGTGGGGGTTCTTGTGGCAACCGAGGCAGCCCTGGAGTTTGAAGTGCGGCTTCCCTTCATGGCACTGGCTGCAGAGGGGGATCGGCCTTTTCACCTTCGGCGGATGCCCGACGTGGCAGTCCTGGCAGGTGACTTCGGTCTTGTGCTTGCCGCCGTGAGCCGCGATGTCCTTGGGCGGCTGCTCGTGGCACTTCACGCAGTCGCTGCTGGTCAGTGTCGGCGTTACTTGCGCAGGGTCAGCGGCCACTGCCGTCCCGATACAGCAGAACAGTAAAAATGCCGAAAAAAGGTTTAAAACTCTTGCTACTCTCATTGCCCCCTCCTTAGTTTTAAAACGAAGTTAATTATAAGCATGAATTTATATAACGTCTTGAGGTGAGTTGTCAACTGTTGCCTGATAAGGCGGCGTTTATATTTGGTCTAGATCGCCTTATTCCAGGAGAGTTTTCGCTCCAGAACGCGCGACAGCGAGGTGAACGCGTAGCAGATGATGAAGTAGACGAAGGCTATGAAGATGAAGATCTCCGTCGGAAAAGCCATGGTCCGGTTGTTGATCTGGGTTCCCACGTGGGTCAGCTCCGAGACTCCGACGATGAAGGCCAGCGAGGTGTCCTTGATCAGGGAGACGAACTGGTTCACGAAGGAGGGGATCATGTTTCTGAGTCCCTGTGGCAGCACGACGTAGAGCATCGCCTGCCAGGGCTTCAATCCCGTGGAGAGGGCGGCCTCGGTCTGCCCACGGGGGATTCCCTCGATCCCGGCCCGGACGATCTGCGACATGTAGGCGGAGGTGAAGAGGGTGAGCCCCATGATGACGGTCTGGCTCTCCGGGGTGGTCTTTCCGAGCAGGATCGGCAGCAGGAAATACATCCAGAAGATCACCATCAAAAGCGGCAGCCCCCGGACGGCGTTGATGAAGAGCACCGTGGGAAGCCGCACCCAGGCGTGCTTCGAGATGCTCAAAAGCCCCAGGATCAGGCCGCCGAAGACGGAAAGGATGCAGGAGACGACTGCCAGGTAGAGCGTGAGGCCGAGCCCCCCCAGGGGGCCGTTCGGATAGCGCCCGATCATGAAGTAGGTGAAGTTGTCGGCGATGACCTGGAAATTGAGGAAGTCGTCCATGCTACCCTGCCCGGTGCGGGTTCAGGACCCGCTTGTCGTAGACGTGCACCAGCGACGTGATGCAGACGGAGATGGCCAGATACACCAGGGTCGCGGCGGTGAAGGCTTCGAAGCCCTTGAAGGAGTAGCTCTCCACCTGGCGCGCCTGGTAGGTGAGCTCCGCCACCCCGATAGTCATGGCGAGCGACGAGTTCTTGGCCAGGTTCAGGAACTGGTTCACCAGGGGCGGCACGGTGATGCGGACCGCCTGCGGCAAGATGATGTACTGCATGGAGCGCAGGAAGGAGAATCCGGCGCTGCGGGCCGCCTCCATCTGTTCCTTCGGGATGGAGAGGACGCCGGAGCGGATGTCCTCCGCGATGAAGGCCGAGGTGTAGATGGTGAGGGCGATGGCCGCCGCGGCGAACTCGAAATTGGTGGAGTTCAGCCAGTCGTTGACGACGCTCGGCAGGATCTTGTAGGAGCCGAAATACCAGAAGAAGATCTGTACCAGTAGCGGCGTGTTGCGGAAGAATTCCAGGTAGGCGGTGGCTATCAGGCGGATCGCCTTGATCTCGCTCATGCGCATGATGGCGATGAACAGGCCGAGCAGGAAGGCGAACACGATGGAGACCGAGGAGAGTTCCAGGGTGACCTTCAAGCCGGAGACCAGCCAGTCGAAGTACTTGCCGGAGGTGACGATAGACCAGTCGAAATGGTATCTGAGCACGTTGCCTCTTTAAGCAGGTTGAGGTTGAGGTTAAGGCTGAGAAAATCCTGGCCTCTGCGTTAACCCCAACCCAGTGGTACTGCCGTAGACGTCAAACAGGTTGAGGTTGAGGTTAAGGCTGAGGTAAATCCGGCCTCTGCGTTAACCTCAACCCTGTGGTACTGCCTTAGGGCTCCGCTAAGAGGTTAAGGTTGAGCGGGACTCTAGTCTCACTCAACCTCAACCTTGACCTTGACCTGTTTTTGAGCGGGTCTCACTCAACCTCAACCTTAACCTCGACCTGTTTTTACTTGTCTGCAGTGATCTTGAAGGTGCGCTTGAGCGGGGTGCTGGTCTTCGGACCGAACCATCTTTCGAAAATCTTCCTCGCTTCGCCGCTTTTTTCCATTTCGAGCAGGGTCTTGTCCACGAAGGCGACGAATGCCGTGTCGTCCTTGCGCATGCCGAGGCCGTAGGGCTCGTCGGAGATCTGCAGGTTGGGGATTTCGAACTTGTTCTTGTTGGGGGCCTTGCCGAGGATGCCGGCCAGGATCGACTCGTCGGTGGTGACCGCGGCAACCTTACCCTGCTGCAGGGCGAGGAACGCCTGGGGGTAGTCGTCGAAGGAAAGGACGGTCGCGCTCGGGATCGCCTTCTTCACGTTCTGCTCGGAGGTGGAGCCCTTGGCGGTGCCGATCTTCTTCCCTTCCAAATCCTTCAGGCTCTTAACCTTCCCCTTGTTGGTGATGAACTTCTGGCCGGTCAGGAAGTAGGTGTAGCTGAAGTCGATCTGCTTGGCGCGCTCCGGGTTCTTGGTCATGGTGGCGGCGATCATGTCGATGTTGCCTTCCATGAGTTGCGGCATCCGGCTTGCGGAGGTGACCGGCTTCAGTTCAAGCTTCACGCCGAGCTTCTTGGCGATCGCCTTGACGAAGTCGATGTCGTAGCCGACGATCTCGCGGCTCTTCTCGTCGATGTAGCCGAAGGGGGGGAGGGAATCCTTGCACCCCACCACGAGCACGCCCTTCTTCTTCACTTCGGAAAGGGTATCCCCGGCGGCCAGTGCGGCGTGGGCCAGCGAGCCGACCAGTGCGATTGCAGCGAAAAACGTCATCAGTTTTTTCATCATCATCCTCCTTGGTTTGAGTGTAGTGCACAATAGAAATAGCATGTGGAACTTAGAACTTAGAACTTGGAATTTGGAACGTAGCATGTAAAACGTAAAACATAGAACATAGAACGTAGAACGTAGAACGTAGAACCGTTTTAATGCATCGGTGACAGCAGCTGCTTCAGGAACTGCTGCGCCCGTTCGTGCTTGGGACTCTTGAAGAAGGTCTCCGGGTCGGCCACCTCGAGGATGCAGCCGTGATCCATGAACACCACCCGCCCGGCGACCTCGCGGGCAAAGCCCATCTCGTGGGTTACTACCACCATGGTCATGCCGCTCAATGCGAGCTTCTGCATGACGTCCAGCACCTCGCCGATCATCTCGGGGTCGAGCGCGGAGGTCGGCTCGTCGAAGAGCATGATGCGCGGCTTCATGGCGAGTGCCCGGGCGATGGCGACGCGCTGCTGCTGCCCGCCGGAGAGCTGTGTCGGATAAGCGTCGCGCTTCTCGGCGAGCCCCACCCGCTCCAGAAGCGCCATGGCCTGCTCCTCGGCTTCCTTCCTCGGGGTCTTGCGGATCTTGGTGGGCGCCAGGGTGATGTTCGACAGGACGGAGAGGTGAGGGTAGAGGTTGAACTGCTGGAACACGAAGCCGACCTCGGCCCGCAGCTTGTTGATGTTGGTCTTCTTGTCGGAGAGGTCCATGCCGTCCACGACCAGGCGACCCTCGCCGATCGGCTCCAGCTGGTTGATGGTCCGGATCAGGGTCGATTTGCCGCTGCCGGAGGGGCCGCAGACCACGACGACCTCTCCCGGATTGACATGGAGGTTTATGTCGTTCAGCACGTGGAGTTTCTTAAACCATTTGTGTACGCCCTGGAACTCGATCATGTGCGGCTGCTCCTGCCTTTTTGGGGATCGACCCGTGCCACGCGCGCTAACGCGGGTTTCTAGCGCATACTAATGGAAGCAACGGACCAAATGCAACCCAAACTTTCGTTTTATCAAACTTAGTTTTTGGCTATTACTGCCGGTCACAGGGCAGGGTGCGCCAGTGTGCCGTGGATCGGGATGCTGAAGGCCCCGGGTGAGCTCTGGTACTTGGCGAGCAGCAGGAAGACAAACTTCTGGCGCTCCAGGAAGGCGGGCTTGGGCATCATTTCCAGCACCAGGTTGAGTGGCGAGTTCCCCAAGGGAGTCGCGAGGGGGCTGTCCCCCTTGAGGCGCACGTAGATGCCGTCGCCGTTCAGGGTGAAGCTCTTCAGCAGGGCGCGCCCCTTCTCGACCCTGAGCGCTCCGCGCACCTCCTGGTAGGAAGCGTCCGGAAGCGGTATGTCCCCGAGTTTGATCCCCGCGAGCTCAGCCCCGCGCACCTCGAGCTGCAGCTCCCCGTCGGCGCCCCCCTGCGGGCTCTTGAGTGCGCCGGTGAGGCGCAGCTCCCCCTTGACCCGGGCCGCGGCGACGGAAGCGAAGAAGGGGATGTCCTCCAGGCGGACCCCGCTGGCCTGCACGCTCCAGCCGGGCGCCTTGCCGAGCGTCAACTCGCCCTTTATCTCCCCGGCGCCGATCTTGGCGCGGTAGCCGAGCTGCGCCCGGCCGAGCAGCAGCGGCAGGAGCATGAGATTCACCCGGGCGTCCTGCAGTTTGACCAGGGAGCCCTTGTCGGAGGAAAGCTCCAGGGTGCTGGCCTTGAGGCCGAGGGGGAAGCGCTTGCCGAAGCCGGCGCAGTCCAGGGTGTAGCCGGCGTTGCCCGCCGCGCGCACCAGGACCCCCCTGACCGTTTCGTTCGGGATGAAGAGCAGGGTCAGAAGAAGAAAACAGACGATCGCGCAGGGGATTCCCAGAGCGAGGTACAGGGTGCGCTGCTTCATCGTGCCCCCGCCGGCGCCGGCTTGATGAGGGCGATGGTCAGGGAGAGGTCGAGCTTCGCGGGGTCATCGAAGCGCTGTTTGATGAGCGCTTTCTTGATGGTCACCGGGCGGGCTCCCTTCTCCAGCCGGTAAATCAGGTTGACCGCCTCGTTGGCGCTCAGCCCCTCGATCTTCACGTCCGCCGCATCCTCCAGGTAGCCGGGAATCTCCTCGCCCTTGACCGGCTTGATCTGGCTGTTGCGCCCCTTGATGCCGATCTCCTCGATGATCTTGGCCGGGGAGTCGTCGGGACGGGTGGCGAGCAGCCGGTTGGCGAGCCGCTGGCTGCCGGCGTTGGCCTCCTGGTAGCGGACCTTGAGCTTCAACATCTCGGCGAGGTCGGCTTCCCGCGCCACCCGCTTCTTTTCCAGCACGGAGATGCGCGCGTTGATCGCGGAGAGGGCGATGGCGACGGCCAGCAAGGCCGCCAGGATCATCCCGAGGCGCAGCCTGGTGCGGCTGTCCAGCTCCTGCAGGGCGCGAAACATGGAATCCCGGCTCATTGCGCCACCTCCTTCAATTTGCCGCGGAAGGAGAAGCTGACGGAGCCGTCCGGCCGGGACTTGATCTCGCTCACCTCGGCGCCGTCGAACAGCTTGCCGGCGCGCCCCTTGAAGTCGTTGGCAGCCTGGAAGCTCCTGGCCTCGCCCTTGAGGCGGACCTCCGGGCCGTCCAGTTCGGTCTCGTAGATGCCGGTCACCTCGTCACCCTTGGCCAGGGCAAGGTCCTTCAAGAGCTTCAGGAAGTTGCTGGAGGTCCTGGTGCCTGAAAGCTTCCTGATCTCGGCGCGCAGTTCGCCGACCTCGTCGACCGGCTTCTTCCGGGTCGGGAAGACCTGCTGGTAGGACGACCTTATGGAAAGGTCGAGCGAGGCCAGGTCGCGCTTGGCCAGGGCATAGCGCACCGCGCTCTCCGCAAAGACCAGGACCAGGACCGCCGCCGCGAGGAGGGCGCTGACGCGCAGCTTCCGGTACAGCTTCTCGTTGCCGGCGGTGTAGGAAAGGCTCCCCCGGCGCAGGTTGAGAGCGGTCCCGTCGGCGACCGCCGCCGCGACCGCGTAGGCTCCGGAGAGGTCGTGGGCCGCGTGGGCGTCGTCGTCGAAGGCCTCGGCGAGGCCCCTGGGCGCCTGCGCCAAGGAAGCGGCTTCCCCGGTTTCGCGGGTGTAGGAGACCACCCGGTCGACCTGCACCCCCTGGGACAGTTCGAGCGCCGCGACCGTGCGTGAGATTTCCTGCTCGCCGGTGCCCGGCGGGAGAGCCCGGAAGTAGACCGGCTTCGCGTCGCGGTAGACCGCCAATGCCTCGCCGTCGGTCACAGCCACGGTCCCCGCGGCCGGCGCCAGCTTATCCCAGTGGAACAGCGAGGCCGTCACCAGCTCCGGTTCCAGTCCGACTTCCTTCAGGACTGCGATCTGCTCGGCGAGGTCTTTGGTTCTGCCCCAGACCGCCAGGAATCTCCCGTTCACCAGCTGGAGCGCGTCGAAGGAGAGCGCGTCCGTGTCGAGCGCGGTCTCGCCCTTGAGTTCCAGCGGCAAGAGCTCCCTCACCTTGGCCCGGTCCGTAAGAGGCAGTTCCAGCTCTCGCATGAAGAGCAGGGACGGGGGGAGCGCCAGCGCGACCCTGCGCTCCCCGGCGACCGGCGCGGCGGCCGCGAGAATCCGGGCCAGTTCGTCCGGAACCCCCTGCAGCGGGTGGCGCTCGGCGGCCAGAAAGCTCACCCCGCCCTTCTTGGGCCGGAAGCTCGCCAGGACCAGCTCGTCCCTTTTCAGCGCTACGATCAAAATATCCATCAATATTCTCTCCAGTAAAGGACTTGCGAAGCCGCTCCGGTGATGCGCACCACCGCTTCCACGACACTTTTGCTGTCGCCCACCTTGCCTTCCGAGTGGATGCGGTACACCGTGCCGCAGAAATTCAGCATCGCCAGCAGGCTTGGCGGCGGGGACTTAAGCCCCTCGATATCGGCCAGGGTCTTGATAGGCTTGGTCTTCCGGTACTCCATGATGCGGCTCACCAGGTCGTCGCTCATGCCGGGCACCGAGGCGAGCAGTTCCTGCGGGGCGGTGTTTATGTTGATCTGGGTCACGGGCTGATTCGGAAGGCCATCATAGACCGTCACGAAAGGCTTGAGCTTCGCTACCTTCTCGCCAGTGAACCCCTTTACCAGCCCCAGCTCCTCGACGGTTTGCAGCTTTGCTCCCTTTACATCGTAGGGGGGCTTGAGAGTATTGTAGTACGGCGATTTAGCCCCGGCCGACTGCGGCGGCAGGTCGAATCTGCTCACCCAGTCCACGGTCGAGTCCGTCAGCGTGTCGTAGTCGGAGAGCTTTAGCTTCTGAAACAGGTTGCGCGCCACGGCCCGGAAGGGGTAGTCGCTGTTGCTGCCGGAATAGAGGACATTGTTCAGGTTCAGTTTGCCGCTCTCCTCCTCGATGGTGACGGTGAGGCCCCCTGACTCGTCCTCCCGGTGGATGGGCTGCGCCCAGGTATCGAGTAACGAGCTGTAACCGGAATGCCCGAGCCCCGGCAGGTTGGAGCCGAGTTCCAACTCTAGGAGCCCCCGTCCTACGGTCGCCCCGGACTCGGCGAGCACCCCGGCCTGCTGCGCGGCGACGAAGTTGTGACTGTGCGAGGTGTCGACGTAGGTCTCGTTGATAAACTCCACGAGGAGCGCCACCAGAAGCGCCGTCACAATCAGGGTTATCACCAGGGCAAAGCCCCGCTCGCCCCTCATGGCTTCACCGGTTGCAGTTGCGGCAGGTTGGGGAGGCTGAGGCCGCTTAGTCCCGGCAGTCCCGCTATCCCGGGGCCTTTACGGTTGAAACCGGGAGAGGCTACCAGCGGGAACTTCTCCCCCCCCTTCAGCGTGACGGTCACCCGGACGAAGTCCGGCAGCCTGTTGGTGCCGGACACGGCGGTGTCCCAGGTTTTCACCCATTTGCTGCCGTCATAGCACTCCACCAGGAAGGCCTCGATGTGGTCGATGACGGGGTAGGGGACCGATTTCGTCTGCAGGTAGAGATCCTTCGCCTCCCTGGTCAGGGTGAGCACTCCTTCCTTCTCCTGCACCGCGTAGCGTACCGCCTCCACGTCGGAGGAGGGGGCGGAGCCGATCGGGGTGGGAGTGATGGCGGTAAACTGCAAAAGAGACGCGGGGTTCCCGAAACTGTCCCGGTCTTCGACGACGAATTGCAGGTTCTGCCCCGGATTGCTCCCCGCGGCGTTGCTGGCTGCGGCGTTGCCGGCTGGGGGCAGTGACACTCCGGTAAGAAAGAAGGTGGAGGATACCTCGTTTCTCAGCGTCCCCAGGGTTGTGGAAAGCTCCCTGCGGGCTTCACTGCGCGCGCCCCCGCGCTCGCGGGCGGCGGTCACGGAGAAATAGGTGCCGTAGAGGGCCCCGGTCAGGATGACCAGCAGGGCCAGGGCAACCAGCAGTTCGATGAGGGTGAAACCCTTATTGTTTTGGCACATATTGCACCAAGGAAAGCTTGTACCGGTCTCCGTCTCCCCAGATAACGGTCAACCGCTTGCGGTTCAACAGCGGAATGTCGGCAGGCAGGACCTCGGCCTGCCACTTGATTTCCGGGTGATCCGGAGCGAAATTCCCCTTGTCCTCTTTCTGGTCGGCGAAATCCGGATCTTCAAGCCTGGCGCGCCCGAGCAGCACCGCAGTGGTCTCTTCCCGGTCCTGCCCGATGATGGAGAGGTGGTAGTTGACCGAGGCGATCACGGTGAGGAGCACCCCCGCCGCTATGGCGAGCGCGATCATCACCTCCAGGAGGGTGAAGCCTCTCATGACGTCACCTCCTGGTACCCTTCCTGCACCAGCACCTTGCCGCCGGAGGGGTAGGCGATGACGGTGTAGTGCTTTTCCCCGCCTTTCAGGTGGATGGTGATGCAGTCGGGGTAGCCGACCGGACCGAAGGGGATGATGACCTCGCCCTCGGTAACCTTGCCGGTGCGCGGCAGAGTCACGTCCTCGAGGCTGATACCTTCCTCGACCAGCTTGCGCCCCATGAACTGGTCGTCCGGTGGCAGCTCGTCCCCGTTGGTGGAGAGCGTGACGATGCTCGTGCTGTTCTCGGCCAGGTTCAGCTTCAGGCGGTACAACCCTTTGGTGATAATCGCCTGGTCGTTCAGGAACCTGATGCCGGAGGCCAGGTTGCGGGCCGAGTCCTTGAGCCGGGTCCCCTCCGTTGAGGGGAGGCGCGGGATCACGACCGCCGCGGTGATGGCGATGATGACGATGACGACCATCAGCTCCATCAGGGTGAAGCCTCCCTGGTAGAGGTCCCGGACCGTGCCGTTATCATTTCGAGTCGCCGGTTTATGCATGCTCGCGGCCGGTTATTTCATGCTCCAGCTTTCGATGTCGGCGTTCTTTCCCTCGCCGCCGCGCACCCCGTCGGCCCCGAAGCAGTAGAGGTCGTAATCGCCGTGCTCGCCGGGGGAGAGGTAGACGTAGTCGTTGCCCCAGGGGTCCTTTGGCACGCTCTTGTTCTCCAGGTACCCCTCCGCCTTGTAGTTGTTGGGGATCTTGCCGGTGGTGGGCTTGCTGACCAGCGCCTGCAGCCCCTGCTCCGTGCTGGGGTAATTGCCGCTGTCCAGCTTGTAGAGTTTCAGCGCGGTTTCCAGGTTTCTGATCTGGACCTTGGCGTCGGCCACCTTGGCGTCGTCGCTGCGGCCGATGATCTTGGGGCCGACCAGGACGGCCAGAAGGCTCAGGATGACGATGACGACCATGAGCTCGATGAGGGTGAAGCCGCGGCTTTCTTTCAATGTGTTAAACATGCACAGAACCTCTCAGATAGGATGGGTTTGTTCATAAATGCCAACGTCCTTGCTGGCGAAACCGGGGCGAATACAAGATTCGCCCCTACCGCAAAATGGCTCCCGTTGGGGCGCACCTTTTGCCTGCGAAATCAGGCGACACAAATTCCACAAAGCAGGCCTCCCGTTGGGGCGCACCTTGTGCCTGCGAAATCAGGCGATACAAATTCCACAAAGTAGGCCTCCCGTAGGGGCGAACCTCGTGTTCGCCCTTGGCTCCGCTCTACTTCACCAGCTGGTTCAGCTGGAAGATCGGGAGCAGCACGGCAAGCACCACGAAACCGACGCAGAGCCCCATCCCGAGCACCAGGAGAGGTTCCAGGAGCGCCATGGAACGGGTGACGCTGGCGTTGAACTCCTTCTCGAACGCCTCGCCCGCCTTGATCAGCATCCGGTCCAGCTCGCCGCTCTTCTCGCCCACCGCCGTCATGTGGGTCAAAAGCGGCGGGAAGAGCGGGCTCACCTTGAGCGCCGCGGAGAGGCTCCCCCCCTGGATCAGGGTCTCGCGCGCCTGCGCCAGGAAACTCTTGTACTCCCGGTTCACCACGGCCTCGCCGGTAATGTCCAGCGCCTTGATGATCGGGACGCCGCTTGCCAGCAAAAGCCCCAGCACCTTGGCAAAGCGCGACAGGATCAGGCGCTGCCAGAGCGGCCCCACCAGGGCGAGCTTCAAAAGCATCCGGTCCCGTTTGCGCAGCAGCGCTTCCTGCCGGCCGAGCCTCTTGCCCAAGGCAGCCAGCCCGAGCCCGATCAGCAGCAAAAGCCACCAACCCTTCCGGATCAGGGTGCTCACCTGGATCAGGATGATCGTTATCAGGGGAAGGGTTGCCTTACTTTCCTGGAACACGGCGACGATCTTCGGCACCACGAAGGCGAGCAGGAAGAGCATGACGCCGCCGCCCACCAGCACCATGAGAATCGGGTAGGCAAGCGCCGTGGTGACCCGGCTGCGCACCTCGGCCTGGTCCTCCTGGAACTCGGCGAGCCGCTCCAGGACGACTTCCAGCGCCCCGCTCGCCTCGCCTGCCGCGACCATGCCGACGTAGCTCTCGGAGAAGACCGCGGGCTCCTCGCCCAGCGACTGCGCGAGCCCCTTCCCCTCGGCGAGCCGGTCCCGCACCCTACCGAGCACGCGCTTCAGCTCGCCGGGCGCTTCCTGCTCCCAGAGGGTGGCGACCGCCTCGTACACCGGGACCGCGCTCCCCAGAAGGGTCGCGAGCCTCCTGGTCGCAAGCGACAGGTCGGGGACGCTGACGCCGGAGCCGAAGCTGAAGAGCTTCTTGGGGCCCCCCTCCAGCGCGGGTTCTATCTCCTTGGCGTAGAGCCCCTTCTGCTTAAGCTGCAGGTGCGCGTCGTTCAGGGTCGCCGCGTCGAGGGTCCCGGAGACCTCGCCGCCGCCCGAGGTGAAGGCGTTATAGCGAAAGGTCGGCATAGTCGTCCTGGGTTACCCTCAGGACCTCCTCGATCGTGGTGATCCCCTGGCGGGCCTTGTCCAGCCCGTCCTCACGCAGCGTTCGCATCCCCTTGGAGACCGCGTACTCCTTGATGGCGCCGGCCGGCTCGCGCCGGATGATCATGGAGCAGAGCTCCGCGTCGATCGGGAGCAGCTCGTAGATGCCGATCCGCCCGATGGAGCCCAGATTGAAGCACTTCTCGCAGCCGCGGCCCCGGTAGAGTAGCGGGGGAAGCTCGACTCCGGCGTAGGCGCGCTCCGGGGTGTAGGATTCCTTGCAGTGCGGGCAGATGACCCGGACCAGGCGCTGGGCCAGCACCGCGGAGAGCGAGGAGGCGACCATGAACGGCTCAATACCCATGTCGATCAGGCGGGTGACCGCGGTGGCGGCGTCGTTGGTGTGCAGGGTGGAGAGCACCAGGTGGCCCGTGAGGGAAGCCTGCATGGCGATCTCCGCAGTCTCGGCGTCACGGATCTCGCCGATCATGACGATGTCCGGGTCCTGGCGCAGGATGGAGCGCAGGCCGTTGGCGAAGGTGAGGTCGATTTTCGGGTTCACCTGGATCTGTCCGACACCCTTCAGCTGGTACTCGATCGGGTCCTCGACGGTGATGATGTTCTTCTCCGGCGAGTTGATCTGGGTGAGCGCCGCGTAGAGGGTGGTGGTCTTGCCGGAGCCGGTGGGGCCGGTCACCAGGACGATGCCGGAGGTGCGCGCCAGGATGCGCTCCATGAAGGCGTCGTTGGCGGCGGAGAGGCCGATCTCGCGCAGGTTCAGGATGCCGCGCTGCTTGTCCAGGAGCCTTAGGACGACGCGCTCGCCGAAGAAGGTCGGGATCAGCGAGACGCGGATGTCCACGTCGCGCCCGGCGACTTTGACCCGGATGCGCCCGTCCTGGGGTAGCCGCTTCTCGGCGATGTTGAGCCCCGCCATGATCTTCACCCGGGAGGTGAGCGCCTCCTGGATGACCTTGGGGGGCGAGAGCATCTTGTAGAGCAGGCCGTCGATCCGGAAGCGGACCTCCAGATCGCGCTCGAACGGCTCGAGGTGGATGTCGGAGGCGCGCTCCTTCACCGCCTGGAACAGGATGGAATTCAAAAGGCGGATGACCGGCGCCTCGTCGGTGAGCTCCATGAGGTCGCGCGGCTCGTTGAAGGACCCCGCGAGCGCGGAGAGTTCCTCTCCCTCAAGCTCCTCCACGACCTCCTGGGCGCTGCCGGAGAGCCTCGAGTAGAGCCGGTTCATCGCGTCGAGCAGGGTCGCGCGCGGCACCGCGATCACCGAAACGGGGGCGCCGAAGAGCCCCGCCATCTCGTCGACCGCGAGCAGGTTCGCGGGGTCGGCGCTGGCGGCGACGATGCGCCCCTCCTCCTCGCGTAGCGGCAGCAGCAGGTTGTTCCTGGCGAAGTTGAGCGGTATCCGGCTCACCAGCGCCCCGTCCACCCGTGCGTCGTCGATCTCGGCCTGGAAGGGGAGGCCGAGGCGTTCTGCGATCTGCTCTATTTCCAACTTTTCTGCCATAAGTTCGATCCGATTAGGTGCTGAATCCAGTAACCTGCCGCAATCAACGGATGATATAGCCCGCGCCAGGCTGGTTGCCGGGTTGGTTGTCAGGCTGGTTGACGGGCTGGCCGGGAGGGTTCCCTTCCTTGAGCGTTTTTTGGTCCTTGATCATCTGCTCCTTGAGCATCTGGTCGATGTCAATCGGCGCGTCTCTTTTCACTGCATCGCCGAAGTTGCCCTTCTGGTTCACCGAGATTTCCGCCATGTCCCGCGCGTCCTTGATGATGCGCGGCGTGAGCATGATCAGCAGGTTGGTCTTCTCCCGGGTGGTGCTCTTGGTCTTGAAGAGCCAGCCCAGGCCGGGAATGTCGCCCAGCAGCGGGATCTTGGTCTCCGTCACCTGGTCCTTGTCCTGGATCAGCCCCCCGATGATGACGGTGTCGGTGTTCTTCACGACGACGGAGGTCTTGGCCGAGCGCTTGGTGGAGCCGAGGTTCGGGTTGGTGGCGGTCCCGAAGTCCTTGACCGCGGAAATCTCCTGGTAGATGTCCAGCTTGATGTACTCGCCCTCGCTGATCTGGGGCTTGATCTTCAGGATGATGCCGATGTCCTTCCTCTCCACCGACTGCTGGGAGAGGCCGGTGGAGGTCAGGTTGGTGCCGGAGAGGAAGGGGACGTTGTCGCCCACGATGATCTCCGCCTCCTTGTTGTCGCTCGTCATGATGTTGGGCGTGGAAAGCACGTTGAGCACCCCGTTGTTCTGGAGCGCCTGGAGCACCACCGGGAAATTGGCGGCGCCGCCCAGTGCGCCGACCGGGGCGGCGATCCCCGCCGCGGTCAGCGCCGAGAGGGTGGTCCCGAAGCTTGCGAAGGTGCCGAAGGGGTCGAAGCTCGCGGCGGTCGCCACGTTGCCGTTGGCGGTGGCGCCGAAGCCGAGGAAGCCAAACTGCACGCCAAGCGCCTTGGCCTTGTTGAGGGAGACCTCGGCGATCATCGCCTGGACGAACACCTGTCGGCTGCGGCGGTCCAGCTTCTGGATCACGGTCAAGAGATTCTGGTAGTCGTTGGGCGAGGCCAGGATGACCAGCGAGTTGGTCGCCTTGTCCGGGGTGATGCTCACCTTGCCCCCCTCGAAGAGGGACTGCAGCGGCGCCGCGGCTCCCGGCGCGGCCGGCGCGCCTGCGCTCGACCCCTTCACCAGGCCGTCCAGCACCTTGGCGACCTCGGCCGCCTCCGCGTTCTCCAGGTAGTAGACGTTCACCTTGCTGCTTGCGGTGGGGGGGACCACGTCGATCAGCGCGATCAGCTTCTTCACGTCGGCCTTGTCCCGGTCGCTGCCGAAAAGGATCAGGGCGTTGAGCCGGGTGTCGGCGACCACGGCGCCGCCCTGGGCGGCGCCGGGCTGTCCGGCCTTCGCCGAGGAGGCCTTGCCGTTCAGCCAGTCCCGCACCATGGTGGCCGCGCTCTCGGCGGAGGCGTTCTTCAGGAAGATGACGTCCGCTCCCTCGCGCAGCTGGTCCGTGTCAATGTACTTCAGGATGCCCAGGATCTTCTGCATGTTGAGCGCGGAGTCCACCACGAGGATCATGTTGGCCGCCCCGAAGGCGGAGATTTGGCCGTCCTTGGAGATCAGCGGCTGCAGGAAGGCTACCGCGTCCTGGGGGGGGACGTGTGCAAGCGGGATGACCCTCGCCTGGTAGGAGTCGTTCACCACCCCCCGTTCGCCGTCGGAGTAGACTTTCATGCCGGACTGCTTGGCCGAGGCGGTCGGCACGATCTTCAGCACCTTGCCCGCCGGGACGACGGTGAAACCCTTCAGTTCGAGGACCGAGGTGAAGACGTTATAGGCCTCGTCGTTGGAGAGCTTCGCGGGCGAGAAGACGGAGATCTTCCCCTTCACCCGGTCGTCCATGATGAAGTTTTTCCCGGTCAGGTCGCTGATGAACTTCACCATGGTGGCGATGTCCACGTCGGTGAAGTTCAGCACCACCCCCTTGGCGAAGACCAGGTTGGGTGCGGCCAGCAGGAACATGAGCAGTGTTATGAGGTGCGCAGCTCGTCGTTTCAAAAGAAAACCCCCTAAAAGCCAGGTTAAGGTTGAGGTTGAGGTTGAGCCACGCTAAACCCCAAATTCAGATCTTCGCGCCACTTAATGCCGATATGATCTTGTTGATTTCGTGGTGCAGCGAAATCAGGTCGTTGTCCATAGCGAGCGCATCTTCAGGCGAAATGTAGCCTACTCTTTTAGCGTATTCAAGGTGGTTTTGAGTCTCTGTCAGAGATCCCCGGGCGTTATAATAAAAATTTATCTTGTCCAGGGTATGGCTGCGCCCGAAAGCTTCAGCAATATTCGCTGGAACGCTCAAAGCGGATCGCCGTATTTGTGAGGTCAGTCCATAGTCTTCTTTTTTTGGCAAATGTTCAGTGGTGACGAATACCCGTTGAGCGACCTCCATCGCGCGCTGCCAGACCGGCATGTCCTTGAAGCTCTTGAACATGGCTTCTCCTGAGACATTTGCTCAACCTAAACCGTTTCAGCCTGCTCGCATTTCACTCAACCTCAACCTTAACCTTAACCTGTTTCACTGTTTCACTGTTTCACCGAATGTCATAATTGAAGGTCGTCGGCTGGCCGTCGCGGATCAGGTCGAGCTTGATCCGGCTCTGCCCCTTCAGGGAGGCGAATGACTGGATCGCCTTTTCCGGGGAGTCTATCGGGAAGTCGTTCATCCTGAGCAGCACGTCGCCGTTTTTGATGCCGATGGTGCCGAAGATCCCTTGCGGCTTTACCTCGGAGGCCCGGAAACCCTCGACCTTGCCGTCCTTCACGCTCGGTAGCAGGCGCGCGTCCGTCATCGCCTGGCCGATGTTGTCCAGCGCCGCGTTGAGCGCGCGCTGGTCTATCACGTAGTTGCCGGCTCCTGCCGGTGCGGCGAGTCCGCCGGCCGCGGGCGGAGCCGGCGCGGCCGCAGACGCGGAGGCCTCAGCCGCGACCGCGTTGGGGGTGAGAATCTTCACCCGCTTGCCCGAGATCAGGATCTCCGCCACGTCCTTTTTCACGGAGACCAGCGGGCCGGCGGAGAACACGGTCTCGCCCAGCCGGAAGACCCGCTCCTCGTGGCTGGATCCTTTGAGCACCAGGGCGAAGGTTTCCCTGAAGGAGCCGACGGCGGTGCCCAGCAGGGTGAGGTCGCCGGCGGACGGGGGCGGGGCGGCTGCCGCCGCTTGGGCGGCGGGGACCTGGCTGATTGCGGTCAGCTTGCCCTGGCTCGCCTTGCCGAAGAGCCCCTGTTCCAGGATCGGCGCGAAACTCTGCAGGTCCTCGGCAGCGAAGGCGGGGGCGGGCTGGGCAGCGCTCTTCTGGCCGCTTCTCGGGTAGAGCCCCGAGATCTTGAAACTGACCAGGTCGGCTGCGATGAGTGCCAGCGCTCCGATGGCGAGCAGGCCCAGCACTATGTTCATGGGGAATATCCAGCGCGGCATGAAGAATCCCTTGTGTGTGAGGTCGCTAGAACCGTCCGAATATATTAGATGACCCGCTGTTATGCAACTAAAAATGGGGCGCGGCAGCGGCGCCGTCCTGATCCCCCGGCCCCGCCTTCACGGCGCGGGGCGCGGGTCTCCCTCAGGGCGCGGCCACGGCGTCGGAAAATCCGTGCGGCGGGCCCGGGGCGCCTACCCCCGTGGGAGCCTCCGGCGCAGCAGCAAAACCTGTGCCGCGTTCCGGAGCTGATACGCGGGGACTGTGCAATTGTAGCAAAAGGTTGCCCTCTTTCATAGCCAATGATAGCCGCAAAAATGATCGTTAATTGGAAAGGCTCAGGCAAACGCACCCTTGAACGCCGAAAACGCCAGCCTCGTTCTGCCGGCGCCCCAGCTGCGCGCCAGCGGCCGGGACATTCGGGGGGTGCCGACGGGCCCGGGAGGAAACCGGGCGGCGTCAGGTTTTTTGACAGCGGTTGCGTACAATTGACACCGGTGCCGGCGCCGAACAGTTGAACTTGGCTGCGCTGCCGTGCTACACTCGGCACCCGGCGCGCCTGCGCCCGACAGGAGTCACCTCATGAATCCGATCATCGTCACTGCGTCCACCTGCCTGGAACTCTCCCTGCTGACACAGGGCGCCTGCGCCGAGCCCTACCCCGGAGTCGGGCATCTGACCTGTTTCCTGGGGAGCCTCGCCGGGAGAGAGGTCGTGCTGGCCCAGACCGGCATCGGCAAGGTGAACGCCGCCAGTGCCGCCACCTTGCTTTTGGAGCGCTTCTCGCCCCGGCTTCTGGTCAACACCGGGTGCGGCGGGGCCTGTGCCGGGAGCGGCCTGTCGGTCGGGGACCTGGCGATCGCCTCCGCCGAGAGCTTCCCCGATGAAGGGGTGCAGACGCCGCAGGGGTGGCAAGGGCTCGACCTCATCGGCATCCCGGTCTTCCAGGGGCGCGGGGAGCGGATCTTCAACGAGGTGCCGATTGGCGGGGACCTGGCGGCGGACGCCCTGGCCTGGGCTCGCCTGCAGGGCTTTCGCGCCGAGCTCGGCCCCTTTCATACCGTCTCCACCTGCTCGGGAACGGCGGCCAGGGGGGGCGAGCTGCTGGGGCGCTACCCCGGCATCTGCGAGAACATGGAAGGCGGCGCGCTGGCGCAGCTGGCGCTGGCCTACGGGGTCCCCTTTCTCGAGGTGCGCGGCATAAGCAACCTGGTCGAGGATCGGGACCTGTCGCGCTGGGACCTGAAGCGCGCAGTGGGCGAGGCGCAACGATTCTTGCTGAGCTATCTGCAAGTTTCCTGTCCCGTGTAGCTCGTTTCGTGCTAAGATCAATTCAATTTGCTTAAATGGAACGGCATCAATGAACCTGGCCCAGCGGCCTTCCTCAGGGACGCGGTGCGCGCCGGGCAGGCTGCTCCTTTTAAGGGAGGGCGCCATTACCTCAATCAGGCAGACACAATGACGACGGCAAAAAACGAGTCATACAGCAGGCACGACGCAGCTCAGAAGCCAAAATTGTCCCTGGGCTTTTCGCCCTGTCCCAACGATACCTTTATCTTTCACGCGCTGGTACACGGGCGCGTGCCGTGCGGCGGGCTCAGCTTCAGCGAGAGGCTGGAGGATGTGGAGACCCTGAACCGGATGGCGCTCTCCGGCCTTTTGGACGTCTCCAAGGTCTCCTATCACCTGCTGGGGCGCATCCTGGATGACTACCTGCTGCTTCGCTCGGGCGGGGCGCTGGGGCGGGGGTGCGGGCCGCTGCTGGTAGCCCGCGGGCCGCTCGACCCCGGCAAGCTGGAGGGGAAGAAGATCGCGCTTCCCGGGGAGTTCACCACCGCCGCCCTGCTGCTGCGGCTCTTCAATCCGTCGCTTCGGGACCTGGTCTACCTCCCCTTCGAAAAGATCATGGGGGCCGTCGCCGACGGTTCGGTCGCCGCCGGCGTCATCATCCACGAGTCGCGCTTCACCTTCGCCTCCCTCGGCCTTTCCCAGGTCATCGACCTGGGCCAGTGGTGGGAGGGCGAGACCGGGCACCCCATACCGCTTGGGGGGATTGCCGCGCGGCGCTCCCTGGGGCGGGAAACCCTGCTTGCCCTGGAGCAGGGCCTCACGCGCAGCGTGCGCCACGCCTTCGACCACCCGGGGGAGGCGCGCTCCTACATACGCGCCCACTCCCAGGAAATGAGCGACCAGGTCTGCGACGCCCATATCGGGCTCTACGTGAACGACTTCTCCCTGGAGCTGGGCGCCGAGGGTGAGGCCGCGGTGCGGCTTTTGCTGGCGCGCGCCGGCGCTGCCGGCATTATCCCGCCCTCGAACAAGCCGCTCTTCGTGAGCTGAGACCCCAGCGCCGGCGCGGCGCCTGGTGCTTTTGACACGGTTTTAAGTTTTTGCCCTTTCCTGCCGAAAAGGTGCAACTGGTGCAGTCTAGTTGTGTGGAGGTTCCCCGGATGTCAAAGCGATCCCAATGGAAAGGGCAGATAGCGAGCGCCATCGGATTCTTCCTCCTGTTCTGGGTCGGGGACGCGCTGCTGGACGCGCTCTTCTTCAGCGACGGGACCTTTTCCCAGGAGCTCTTGATCAAGGAGCCCCGCGAACTCTGGATGCGCTCCGCCAGCTCGCTGCTCTTGGCCCTGCTCTTCCTGACGGTGACTGCCTTCCGTGAGAAGCGCCGCCGCGCCGAGGATGCCTTCAGGCATTCGGACGAACTTTCCCGCATCTTCTTCGAATCCGCCAACGACGCGATCTGCGTTATCGAGACCGACGAACTCAGCATTGCAGGGACCAACGGCGTCTTCCTCACTAAGCACGCTCTGAGTGCCGAGTCCGCGCTCGGGCAGAGCTTCTCCCGCTTGATGCTCGGTCAGGGGTTTCCCGAGGAGGTGCTGGGCCTGCTGGCGCAATGCGTGGCCAGCGCCGCCCCGGCGACCCGCGAGATCAGCTATCTGGGGGCCGGGGGCGAAAGGTTATACGAAGAAGTCTCCTTTTACCCGATCGTGGATCCCCAGCGCGGGGTCGACCGGGTGCTGCACCTGGCACGCGACGTCTCGGCCAGCCGGCGTTCGGAGGCCCTGCTCAAAGAGTCGGAGCAGAGGTACCGGGCGATCTTCGAGAACACCGGCTCCGCCATGGCGATCACCCTGCCCGACGGGGTGCTGCAGGTGGTCAACAAGGGGTTCGAGGCCATTACCGGCTACAGCAGGGAGGAGCTGGAAGGGCAGATGCGCTGGACAGATTTCCTGGACCAGGAGGAGCGCGAGGAGATCCTGCTGCAGCGCAACTTGAGGTGGGGGAGCCCCGGCTTGCGTCAAAACTGCTTCGAGCTGCGCGTGAAGAACCGGCGCGGCGAGCTGACGCCGGTGGTCGGCAACTGGGCCGCCATCTCCGATTCCAAGGAGACCGTCATCTCGCTTTTGGACATCACGGCGCAAAAGCAGGTTGAGGATGCCCTGAGGCAGAGCAGGGCCACCCTCGCCCTGGCCCAGCGCATCGCCCGGCTGGGCAACTGGGAGTGGGACGTGGTGGCCGACATCCTCACTTGGTCCGAAGAGGTGTACCGCATCTACGGCGTCGACCAGTCGACGGTACCGACCCACGAGGGGTTCCTGCGCGCGGTGCACCCCGATGACCGGGAGAACCTGATCAAGGCGGTGAACGACGCCCTGTACAACAAGAAACCCTACAGCATGGACTACCGTGCCGTGCTGCCGGGCGGCTCGGTGCGGACGCTCTCCTCCCGTGCCGAGGTGACCTTCGACGCACAGGGCCGGCCCTTGCGCATGGTCGGCACCACCCAGGACGTCACCTGGCGCAACGAGGCGGAGCAGGCGCTGCGCGCTTCCGAGGAGAAGTTCTCCAAGGCCTTCCATGCCAGCCCCGACTCCATCGTCATCACCCGGGCCGAAGACGGCACCTACATCGACGTGAACGAGGCGTTCCAGGAGATGACCGGCTACACCAGGGACGAGGTTATGGGGCACAGCTCTCTGGAGCTCAAGCTCTGGGCGGACCCGGACGCGCGCATGGTGATGCTGCGGCTACTGAACCAGTACGGTCACGTGCGCAACCTCGACGTCCGGTTCCGGGTGAAGTCGGGCGAGATCCGGGAGCTGCTCTGGTCCGCCGACGTCATCGAGTACCAGGGCGAGGCGTGCCTGATCGCCATTTCCCGCGACGTGACCGACCAGCGGCACCTGGAGAAGGAGCTGCTGGAGAGCGACGCCAAGCTCTACATGAAGCACGAGGAGCTGAAGAACCTGTTCCACCAGATGGAAGGGATCCGGCGCGAGTGGGAAGAGACCATGGACTGCATCTCCGACATGTTCATCCTCGCCGACCAGTGGGGCCGCATCCGCCGGTTCAACCGCGCCGTGGAGACCTTCACCGGCAAGGCCCACCGGGACATCGTGGGGCGCGAGTGCCTGTCGTTTCTGGTGGCGGAGGGGCTCAAGGCGCATCTGGAGGCGCCGGGAGTGGAACAGTTCCACGAGCAAAGCGGCAAGTGGCTGGTCCTCAAGCGCTACGCCTTCCCGACCGCCGAGGTGGACGGCTCGACCCGGGAAGTCGTCATCATCAACGACACCACGGGGACCGGACGGCGCGAGCTGGCCAGGCCGCAGAACGTGATCGGGGCCGCCAGCCGTTTCCTTAAAGTCCCGTAGTTACGGGCTGTTAGGGTGGCTCGGGAGCATTGGCCCTTGACTTGGCCGGCGTCAGCTGGTATAAATACACCTCGCCCAACAAAGGAGGTGCGCATGGCATCACCCGAGCGGAGCGGCAGGATGGCGCGAGTCTGCGTCATTTGCCTCATGCTCCTCCCGATCCACACGCTTCCCCTGCTGGCTGCAGAAAAGGCAGTAGAAAAAACGGTAGTAACCAGTGTAGTGCCAGAGCAGAAAACATCGTTGGTGAAGAAGCTGGTTGGCATCGCCTCGTACTATGCCAAGAAGTTTCAAGGGAGAAAGACCACTTCCGGAGAGCGTTATCATCCGGAAATGATGACGGCAGCCCATCAGAGTCTCCCTCTCGGAACCAGGGTTCTGGTAAGGAACCTTGCCAACGACAAGGAAGTGACGGTAGTTGTCAACGACCGTTGCCGCAAGAAGAGCACCCCGTTCATCGATCTCTCACGGGCTGCGGCGCGGAAACTAGGATTTTTAGGTGCGGGTAAGGCCAGCGTGGCCATCATCCCGTTAACTGAGGAAGAATCCTAAAGCCGAAGACGAAGAAGAATCTTCAAAGAATACATAATCTGGGCGAAAAGTAGAAGGAGGCCGGGGAATTCTCCCCGGCCTTTTCTCGTGATGGGACTATGGCTCAAGTCCTTTGCCTGATCCATCCCGCTGGAAATGGGCGAACACGAGGTTCGCCCCTACGGATGCCTAGAGCCTGTAGGGGCGAATCTTGTATTCGCCCGCCTTTCGTGACCACGAGGGAAAACCACTAACTGAGCCTAAGAACCCCTTGCCCTCCGGGGTATCGGCAGGAGGTGAGGGAGTTGCCAGACAGCCACGCGAGGCCGAAGCGGCGCCAACCTTAACCCAATTTTCAAGCCGTTCCCCGCTTGAAGGAGGCGCCCCGACCTGCTACAGTAGTTGCATGTCCGAGACCGTGCGCCGCCATTACGAGCTGTACCCCTACCCGCACTACCCCCTTTTGGCGTCCGTGCGCCGCGCCGACACTTATGCCAGCAACCTTGCCGCCCTCTGGTCCAGGTTCAACGGCGAGCTTCCCACGCGGCACGCCGAGCGTATCCTGATCGCCGGCTGCGGCAGCTTTGCCCCGTATCCTTTCGCCCTGTCCAACCCCGCCACCTCCATCACCGCGCTCGACCTCTCCACCCGAAGCCTGCGCCGTGCCCGATTGCACTGCCTGCTGCACGGCGTGCGGGGTGTGGAGTTTCGCGCCGGCGACCTGTGCGACCCCGCGTCGGTTCAGGGCGACTTCGGTCTGATCGACGCCTACGGGGTGCTGCACCACCTGGAGGACCCGGCTGCCGGGTTGCGCTCGCTCGCCGCGCGGCTGGTTCCGGGCGGTATCCTGCGGGTCATGGTCTACAGCAGCTATACCCGGCGCGAGGAGGAGTCGGTGCGGCGCGCCCTGCGGCTGCTCAAGATCAGGGAGCCGGACGCCGTCCGGAAGCTCATCGCCCGCTCCGCGCCCGGGTCGCGCCTGCGCCGCTTTTCGGACGCCTCCGACGAGGTGTCGCAGCGCTCCGGCCTGGCGGACGCCCTGCTGCATCCCCTGGTCAGGACCTACCGGATCGACAGCTTCATGGAACTGGTGCGCCAGTCCTCCCTGAAGCCGCTGCTCTTCGCCCACAGCGAGGCCCTCCCCGACGTGGAACAGGAATTGAAGCGGATCAGGAGAATGGAGCAGGGGAGGCGGTCTCCCGGCAATTTCATCATCTATCTCGGACGGGAGACCAGGGGGCGCGCCGCGGATGAGGATGCTTCGCTGCTGCTGGTAAACCCCTGTCTCGCCGGTTCCGTGGGACCCTTCAGTTTCGGCAGCCTCGACTGCCCGCCGCGCCTGGGACATGACAACCCGCCGCTGGACGCCGCCGCGCGCCGCTTCCTGGGGCGTTTTCGCCGGCCCTTACGCGCCGGTAGCCTGACGCCCGCGGACCGGAAGGTCGCGGCGCTTTACTGCGACGCCCTCTTCCTGCTGCGCCTGCGCCAGGACGCCCCGATCCCGTTCTGATCCGCCAAGCTAATCCGCATCAGCCGTTCCCACCACAATAGTCACCTCGAAACTTCGTGCCGGAGCAACGCCCTTTTCAAAGGGTCGGTGCCAGATGAACTTCAAGGGAGCCTTCCCGGGTGCCAGGGCCTGGAAGACGAAACGGTAGACTCCGCCTGCGCCAAGTTTGGCGCTGTCCGGAGTGAAGTGTGCCTCTCCCTGGCGTGCCAGAATCGCTGCGTCGCCGGGGACCAGTTCCCAGACAAAGCCGGTCGTGGGATTGCCCGACAGGGTGACGCTGAGCCTTTGACCCTCGTGAAGCGCCACGGTTGAGCCGGCGGCTTCCTGATCGATCGCGATTTCGGGACGGGATCCCCTGGCTGACTGCCCCGGCACGGCGCAGCCAAGTGTGGCCATGGTCAGTAATATGATCTGGACATTTCGCTTCAGCATGATTTCTTCCTCCCTTTCCAGCTGGCGGCTTTTACTGCGGCTCCAGACCCTTGCAGCCCCGCATCGCACAAAAAGAGGGCTCAGGGCGTTTCTTTGCGCCGCACCCTGCCCTGGTCTTCCATGTCCTTTTTCGTTCCCAGGAGATATGCGTCGACGACGCTCACCACCCAGCTTAGCACCAGCGCCAGGGTCGCATACTTTATGACGGCATCGTGGTAACTGGAGGCATTGGCTGAATTGACAATGGCGAGCAGATCGACCGCGCCGCCTTCCGATTCAATCTTTTCCAACAGGGCCAAAGCCTGCCCTGCGACCTTCATAACGATGACAGCAAGTGACAGCGCAATTGCGAGAATGAATGCGAGGCCACGCGCGGTATGTTTTAGCCAAAGTTGTCCTGCACCAGGAAAGATCAGTCCCGACAAAAGTGCGCCTTTAAGCGATTTTTTCATGGCTCACCCCTTTGCCCGCCGTGCCGCCGGTTGTGTCTCGTGCCGCCCGGCGTGGCCGCAGTCGGGCTCTTGTTGCTTTACTGTTGGCCGATAAATGTGTAGACTTTAATTTAACGAATACGAAGGCATGCCTGCGAGGCAAGGGCGCTGCCTGGCTGACCGAATTCCCGGCCCCGAAGCGGGGCCTGCGGCTTTAGGACCGGAGGTATGTCATGGAAAAAATCAGAAACAGGAAAAGAGTGTCGGTGGTCCGGCTCTATGCCGAGCTGGTCGAAGAATCAATTATACTAGTTTTTGTGGAGCTGAAGCTGGCCTTCTTTGAAATAAAACGGCACATCCATTCTGCCGAGAATGGCGTCCTCCTGATGGCAGTCGGGGCGGGCTTGCTGCTCCTTGGTCTGCTGACTTTCATTGGCACCGCGGTTGCCGCTCTTGCCGTATTCCTCCCGGTCTGGCTTTCCGCGCTGGTAGTCGCCTCGGCCCTCGCGTTTTTAGGCATCGCCTTCCTCTTTACCGGATTGGGCAAGATGAAGGATTTTTCTCTGATCCCTACCGAAACCCTCGAGAGGATTCAGGACATCTCTCAAAAGCTCAAGAAGGTAAGTGACCAGCACGAGGGGCACGAGCCTGGCGAAGGGCGTGCCCACCAGGAGCGGACTCGCCGCTCACCCGGCCGCAGCCAGGCGGCCTAGTAAATCAGAACTCGAACAGAAATCCGCCCAGATAGCTCGTGCCGCCGAGGTTGACGGTGCCGGCCGAGACCGTGTCCGCCTGGGCGTGCAGATACTTCGCTTCCAGAAAAAGGTAGGTGTGGTGCACCCCGTAGTCATGGTACAGGCTGTGCGAGGCCTCTGGGTCAAGGCCGTCCATCAAGAGCTGCACCCCTCCCCTGGCATGGTAACCGTTCACCGACCCCCTGACGGTTCCCTGACCCTTCAGCTCCTCCCGGTAAAAGAGGCGGGTATACCCCGCCGCGGCGTAAGGGACCAGCACCTGGTTTTCGCTGAAAAGGGCGCGCGCCAGCAAGAACGCGTCCAGCGGGGCCCGTTCCAGGGTCACGTCGCCCGCCAGCACCTGGCTGCCAGCCGCGGCATGCAGCGGCAACTGCCCCTTGCCCGATGCCGTGAGATAGCTTCCCGCCAAGCCAATCTCGACCTGACGCAAAAACTTGTACGCCAGCGCGCCGCCATACTCTCCCGTATAGCTGCTTCCATAGTACTTGGACCAGTTGGCCGTGTCCGGGAAGTTTGCCCCTCCTTTTAATTCGAGCGACCAGTGCGGGCGGTCCGGACGGGCCTCGGCGCCCGGTTGGGCCTCAGCTCCCTGTGCCAGGCCCGGCAGAATGAGAAGGAGCAGGGTCAGCAGGGATTTCTTCAGCGCGGGGTTTCGGCCGGGCAGGTGACCCTTCCTGCGCCAAAAAAGCGTCAGTAAACAAAGAGCCAGCAAGACTACTGCCGTCTTAGCCAGCGGCGAGCAGCTGGTGAGGACGAGTGCTCCGACGATAAGCGGGAAAAGCGCCAACCGTACCGGGGCCTTGAGCCAGGGGTGGAGGTTGATGAAATGAGCGCCCAGCGGGCCGTAATGGTAATACCAGGAAACGAAGGCCCGGCCCGGAGCGTTGGTTAACAGGAAACGGTCCCTGAAGTCCCGCAAGGCCTGCACCTGCGGGGCGGAGTAGAAACCGAAGGCTGCGGTGGCGATGAAACACCCTTCGCTCTTCAGGTTGGGAAAGGGTGTGGCGGTCTCGGGAAAGTCGCTCGCGGTGGCTGATGGCGCGCTCTGCAGCTGACCGCCTATGGTCGTGCTCACTTCCTGGGAAAAGGGGGTTTCGTTGGTGCTGCCCGGGCTGGAGGCGATGCTGGTGTCGACGACGGCCGTGACGGCGACGAAAAACTGGAGCTGGGCCAGTGCGGCAACCGCAACGAAGTAGGTCGTCCCGTTGGTCAGGTTGGGAATCGTCGCGGATAGTGTCGAGGCCCCCTGGACGTCGAAGCTGGTGCTGAGCGCGTTTGCATCGGTGCCGTAGAAAATCCGGTATCCTGTTGCGCCCGGAACTGCGGACCAGGAAACTTTCAGGGCCTGCCCCAAGGGATCGGGAGAAAGGGCGACGTTTTGCGGAATCCCGGGTGTCGGGGGTGTCAAGGGAAGCCCCGTCAGGTCAAGACTGTGGTTGGGAGCCAAAACGGTGATGGGGGACGGCGCCTGTGCCTGGGTGCCGTTGTAACTTCCGGAAACCGAGCGGGAAACCGTATCGTAGTAGACCCGGTAGGCCGTCACCGTGCTGTCGGTGGACTGGTCCCAGCTAAGGGAAATGGTTGCCGAAGTGGCGGACGTGGCCAGGGTGGCAGTCAGTCCCGTTACCACGGCCCGTGGAATGTCACTGTTGGGCCCGCCATAGGCCCCCATGTCGATACTGGAGTTGAAGGAATTGGTGAATTGGGGATTCCCGGCACCGATGCAGGGCGAAGCTGACTGCAGATGGAAGTCACTGCCGGCCAGGCTTGCATTGACAAAGAGAGGGTTCGCATCAGGCACCAGCGGGTTCGCACCGGTTATGGACGGAGTGGCGATGGAATGGGCATCCACGCTGGCCACACCGACAGTCGAGTTGGAAAAAAAATCATTGTAGGAAAGCTTTGACAGCGTTGTCGAAGCCAAGATCGCAGTAGTGTTTGTGGAAAAAATGTCGTTGGTGATAGTGATGTCGGAGTTCGTGCTGATGGCAGTGCCGTTGCTGAAAAAGGTGTTGTTTACGATCGTGGTGCCTGTTGAGTTCTGCACCTGGATGGCCGTGCCGGCTGTGCCCAGTTTGAAGACGTTGTTAGTGATGTTGACCGAACTGTTTACCACGGAGATTCCGAGGGTTGCGTTTTGGAAGGTGAAATTCCTGATGTCTACCCCTGACACGTTCGTCAGATTGACGATCGCTGTCGATCCGGCGCCGGACAGGAAGGTCCCGGCAGTGCTGTCGCCGACGATCGGCACGTTGCTTATGGGCGTGAAGCTGCCACTGTACGGAGTGGCATCCGCCTTGACCCTGATGGTGAAGCTCGAAGAAGGGAGTGCTATCAGGCGGCTGGTGGCACTGACGATGGCGGCCTGAATGCTGGGAAAGTGGGTGGAATCAGTAGGGTTATGCTCGACTATCAGGTCTTCTCCTCGGGCCGCTCCCGCTGCTGACAGTGTGAGGACGAAGAGCATAACTGCCGGTAACCATGCAGTACGATAAAATTTCATGGGCCCACCTTTTTAAGTGAATTCATTGCAGTGTCACGTAGGTAATCATGCTCCGAAGCAGAAGTATATCAGATTGTTCCGAAACGTGTTGGTTGCAGTAAGTGATTGGGTACAGTGTGGGACGCCTGGTATCAGGGAACGGTTCCTGTGTCGGGTGCTCCCTTCCGGCCGACGTAGACCGCTATCGGCACGGTATAGACAATCTTTCCATCCTTCGTGCGGGCCTTAATGCCAATACTGTCGACTCCGATGTCCGCAGTGATCAGCTCCCTGACTCTCAGCTCGTCGCCCGGCTTCGGGAAGGACGCCTTCATCTGGGCCTCCAGTTCGATGTCGACGCCGTAGGCGCTCTGGCGGCAGTCGAAGAGGCCGGAATTGAGGAACAACGCGGCAAACTCCGGGTCCGTCAGCGCGTGGGTGTGGGACGGGTCGCGCAGGATTTCCAGGCGGTCATAAGCCTCGGATTTCGCGGGTTCCATCGCGACGTCGGCAACCATGACCCGGCCCCCCGGCCGGCAGACCCTGATCATTTCGCTCAAGGCCCGCTCCGGCGCCAGCAGGTGGTGAAAGCTGTAGCGGGTGATGACGAGCGAGAAGGAGTCGTCGGGGTAGGGGAGGGGGACCGCGTCACCGACGGACCAGGTGAGGTTAGCAAGCCCCAGCTCGCGCTGACGCTTCCCGGCCTGCTCTATCATCGCAGGCGTAATGTCTATGCCGGTCACCAGTGCTGCGTGGCGGGCGAATTCGCAGGCAACCATGCCCGGGCCGCAGGCGACGTCGAGCACCTGGTCCTCAGGGCCGACACCCGAAAGCTGTATCAGGACCTGCAGGGCGTCGAAGTGGCCCGGCACCTGGGTGAAAGGGATGGCCTGCTGCGAGAATTGTTGGACGATTTGAGCCCGGTGCTGCTCTTCTTGCTGGTTCATGATGGTTCCTCCTGCCGGAGTCGGTCCGCACTGCGACTATAGTTAAGGGCTCCCCCTCCCTTGACGGAAGGGGACTTAGCTGGGTCCCCCCTGCGAAGTAGGGGGGAAGGCTCGCGCAGCGAGACAGGGGGGTCTCCCTGCCCTGAGAAAACTCCCCCCTGCTTCACTACGTTCAGCTTCCCCCCTATTTCATAGGGGGGACAAGACCACCCGGGGCGGAATGCGGACTTGGCCAGTGAATTTGATAGCTTGCTGCTTCCCGGATTTTGATAGCATGGTTTTTCGTTAAAATCACCATCTATTGTCGAGACGCAAAAAAGCCGCTCTGCCTGGGAAGATCTCCTGGCACAGCGGCTTCGTTATTTGAAAAGGCAACCTCAGGGGCCGCCGCGGTCCGGCCTACTCCGCGGCGGCCTTCTTCTTGGCTTTCTTGGACTTCTTGGAGGACTTGGACGACTTCTTGGTGACGGTGCCTTTCTCCGCCTTCACCTTCTTCCCCTTCTTCCCTTTCCTGGCGGACTTCTCCTGCTTGGAGTGACCCTTGTGCTTGCGGTAGCTCCTGGGCTCCGGGGTGAGCTCGTCCTTGATGTTGCTCAAAAGGACGGTCGGCTCTTCCAGTTCCGGGTCCGCCCGCTTGGCAGCCTCCAGCGACTCCTTCGCCTCGGCGATCTGGCCGTTCTTCATCTGGACCCGTCCCAGGGCGTTCAGCGCCTTGGCATTGTCGGGCTTGAGGGTCACCGACTCCTTGTACTGTGCGACGGCTTGCTCGTAATCCTTCTGGAACTCGTAGACCAGGCCCAGCTTGTAATGGGCGTTGGAATCGCTCGGCGCCAGTTCCACCCCTTCCTTCAACAGCGTCGCCAGTGCTTCGTAGTTCTTGTTCTTCACGTAGATGGCGGTCAGCGAGGTGCGTGCCTCGGCATCGTCCTTCTTGATGCGCAGCACTTCCTGGTATTCCTTGGCGGCCTCGTCGGTCAGGTTGCGCCTTTTCTGCAGGTTGGCGAGCTCGCGGTGCGCTTCCAGCGCATCGTTGTCCAGCTTGATGGCGGCGCCGTATGCGTCGGCCGCGGCCGGAAGATCCTTGTTGTTCAGGTAGGCCCGGGCCAGCTTCAGCTGCACCACCGGGTCGGCGGGCTTGCGCTTGATCAGCTCGCGGTACTGCTCCAGCGCCTGCGGGAAACTGCCGCGCAGCGTGTAGATATCGGCGAGCCGCCCGCGCGCCTCTTCGTTCTCGGGGGTGGCGGCGAGCACCTGGCGGTATTCGACCACCGCTTCGTCCAGGAGCGCCTTCTTCTCGTAGATGGTGGCGAGGTTGAAGTGAAGCTGCGCGTTGTCCGCCTTGTTGCGCAGCGCCTCGCGGTAATAGCTCATGGCGTCTTCGTCGTGCCCGGTGCTGAGCAGGGCGTCGCCCAGGCGCTGCAGCGTCACGGCGTCGTTGGGGTTTTCCGCGACCCGCAGGCGGAACTCGACGATTGCGTTGTCGATATCCTTAGCGGCCAGGTAGCGGTCGCCCAGCGCCAGGTGGTCGACCTTCGGCTCGGGAGCCGGTGTGGGGGCGATGCCGGCCAGCACGCGCTCGTACTCGGCGCTCTTGAGGTCACCCTTTCTGCTATACCCCTCGGAAAGCAGGCGGTGGATCTCCTTGTTCCCCGGCTCGGACAGCGCCGCCTGCTTCAACTCGCCCACCGCCTTGTCGGTCTCGCCGCGCTCCAGCAGCAGGGATCCCAGGCCGAGGCGCGCCTGGGCGTTGCCCGGCTCCAGGACCAGCGTCTTACGGTACTCGTCCTCGGCCTTTTGCCTCAGCTCGACCGCCAGGTAGCAGGCGGCCAGGTCGGCATGCAGGGAGGGGTCCTCCGGGAAGGCGGCCAGCGCCTCGCGGAAGTGGAAGATGGCGAGCTGGGGGAGTTTCTTGCCGGCGTAAAAGCGCGCCAGTCCGGCGTTGTAGCGGGGGTCTTCAGTCCTAAGGCCGGCGGAAAGCTCGACGGCAGCCTCCTCGTTGGAGCCCTTCTTCAGGTGCAAAAGGCCCAGATTGCCGCTGGCCGGGTAGAACTCCGGGTCGATGCCCAGCGTCTCGCGGTACTCGGCAATCGCCGCGTCGGCATTGCCGGAGCGCTCGAACTGGAGCCCCTTCAGGAAGTGGCCGGCGGCTCCGGTGGGGCAGAGCTCCATCACACGGCTCTCGGTCTCCTTCCGCTTCAGTTCGCTCGCCTTGGCCGGGAGCTCCATGATGAGCCTCTTGGCCTTTTGACAGCTGTCGCCGGCGGGAAACGGCCAGTTGAAGCCGGTCGAGAACAGGGTCACGGCTAGAAGCGACGATAGCGCTGCATATCTTTTCATGTAGGGCCCTTTTTTTGGATGTCTGATGGGGTTGAGGTGCGGCGCCGACGCCTCGCGGCAGGGGTCTCTTTCCGGCGCTTGCCGACTGCGCAGCGGCAGCTGGGACCGCTTTGCGGGCGGATTATACACACAGGAGGGGTTAAATTCAATTCCAAACCGAAAAAATATCTGTCATGACGGCGCCTTGCGCCCGGTTATCCCTGCAAAACGGCGCCTGGCGCGCAGTCAGGCTGGATTACCTTGACTTTCATGATAAAGATGGTTAAATCAACCTGACCGGCCTGGTGGCTGCCACTGAACCGGTCATTTTAGTTCGCGTTCAGGGCTGCGGACCGTTGCTTGTCGACGGCGCGGTCCACCCAGAGGGGCGACATGGCGGTGATTCCCAAGGAACCGTTGGAGTGGCTGGGGCTTTTTCGCCAGCAGATGGATGAGATCTTCCGCTACCTATCCACGCTCGAAGGTCGGGAGGGGTTCACCGAGAAGGAGAGCTCGCCGCTGGTCGACATCTACGAGACCGCCGACTCCTTCGTCGTGGAGGTGGAACTCCCCGGCTGCGAGGCCAAGGACATCACCTTGAGCGTCTGTTGCTCCACCCTGGTCGTCGAAGGGGTGGCGCGGGAGGAATCGGTGCCCAGCGGAGTCAACTTCATCTGCCTGGAGCGCTCCACCGGCCGCTTCTGCCGGGCGGTGGAGATTCCCCCGGCGGCCAACCTGGACGGGGTGAAGGCGCGCTACCGGCGCGGCCTGCTGACCGTGGAGTTCCCCTGGTGCAGGAGCAGCAAAACGCATATCCGGGAGATCACTGTTGAGTAAGGAGAGTACGATGGAAAACAGGCAGGAAACCGAAGAACTGAACATACCGGATATTCTGCCGCTGCTCCCGGTGCGGGACGTGGTCGTGTACCCGTACATGATACTGCCGCTCTTCGTGGGGCGCGAGATATCCATAAATGCCGTCGATTACGCCCTCTCCAAGGACAGGATGATCTTCCTGGCCACCCAGAGGGAGGTGGGGGACGAGGACCCCTCGCCCGAGGCGATCTACGAGGTCGGCACCGTGGCGATGATCATGCGCATGCTGAAGCTCCCCGACGGCCGGGTCAAGATCCTGGTGCAGGGACTCACCAAGGCGCGGGTCACCGAGTACCTGGCGGAGAAGCCGTTCTACTCGGTCCGGATCGACCGGATCGTGGAGGCCGCGGCGCAGGAGAACACCCTGGAGGCGGAGGCGCTGATCCGCACCGTCAAGGAGGAGCTCGGCAAGATCGTGGCGCTCGGCAAGGCGGTCTCCCCCGAGGTCATGGTGATCGTCGAGAACATGCAGGAGCCCGGCAGCCTCGCGGACCTGGTGGCGAGCAACATCGGCCTCAAGGTTGAGGAGGCGCAGGGACTCTTGGAGGTGGCCGATCCCCTGGAGCGCTTGAAGCGGGTGAACGACTTCCTGAACAAGGAAAGCGAGCTATTGAACATGCAGGCCCGCATCCAGTCCGCCGCCAAGGAGGAGATGGGCAAGAGCCAGCGCGAGTACTACCTGCGCGAGCAGCTGCGCGCCATCCAGCAGGAGCTGGGCGAGACCGATGCCCGCAGCGAGGAGATCGCCGAGCTGAGAAAGAGCGTCGAGAGCGCCAAGATGCCGGCGGCCGTGGAGAAGGAGGCCCTGAAGCAGCTGGGGCGCCTGGAGCAGATGCACCCGGATGCGGCCGAGGCCGGGATGCTGCGCACCTATCTGGACTGGCTGGTGGAGATCCCCTGGGGCAAGTCGACCAAGGACGCCCTCGAGATCAACCGCGCCTCCGAGATCCTGAACGAGGACCACTACTTCCTGGAGAAGATCAAGGAGCGCATCCTCGAATTCCTGGCGGTCAGGAAGCTCAAGAAGAAGATGAAGGGGCCGATCCTTTGCTTCGTCGGTCCCCCGGGGGTCGGCAAGACCAGTCTGGGCAAGTCCATCGCCCGCGCCATGGGGCGCAAATTCGTGCGCATCTCGCTGGGCGGCGTGCGCGACGAGGCGGAGATCCGCGGGCACCGGCGCACCTACGTGGGCGCGCTGCCGGGCCGCATCATCCAGGGGCTCAAGCAGGCCGGCACCAACAACCCGGTCTTCATGCTGGACGAGCTCGACAAGCTGGGGAGCGATTTCCGCGGCGACCCCTCCTCGGCTCTGCTCGAGGTGCTCGACCCGGAACAGAACAACAGCTTTTCGGACCACTACATAAACCTCCCCTTCTCCCTGGCGAACGTCATGTTCATCGCGACGGCGAACCAGATGGATACCATTCCCGGGCCGCTTAGGGACCGGATGGAAGTCATCAGCCTGGCGGGTTACACGGAGGAGGAGAAACTCCAGATCGCCAAACGCTACCTGGTGCCGCGCCAGATCAAGGAAAACGGCATTTCCGAGGAGATCATCAACTTCTCCGAGGAAGCGCTGCGCGTCCTGATCGCCAAGTACACCCGCGAGGCGGGCCTTCGGAACCTGGAGCGCGAGATCGGCTCCGTCTGCCGCAAGGTGGCGCGCAAGGTCGCCGAGGGGGCCGAGAAGAACTTCAGCATCACGGCCGGCACCGTCGCCAAGTACCTGGGGCCGCCCAAGTTCCTGCGCGAGGAGGAGATGGAGCGCAACGAAGTCGGCGTCGTCACCGGCCTGGCCTGGACTCCGGTAGGGGGCGAGGTGCTCTTCGTGGAGGCGAGCGTCATGAAAGGGAAGGGTGGCCTAACCCTGACCGGACAGTTGGGCGACGTCATGAAGGAGTCGGTGCAGGCGGCCCTCTCCTACATCCGTGCCCGGGCGGTCGAGCTGCATCTTTCCGAAGACTTCTATGCGACCATGGACATCCACGTCCACGTCCCGGCGGGTGCCATCCCGAAGGACGGTCCCTCCGCGGGGGTCACCATGGCGACCGCGCTGGTCTCGGCACTCACCAAGATCCCGGTCCGCAAGGACGTCGCCATGACCGGCGAGATCACCCTGCGCGGCAAGGTGCTCCCGATCGGCGGCCTGAAGGAGAAGATCCTCGCCGCGGCGCGCCTGGGAGTCGGCACCGTCGTCATTCCGGTGCAGAACTTCAAAGACCTGGAGGACGTACCGAAGACCATCCTCAAGAAGCTGAAGATCGTCACCGCCTCGAGCATCGACGAGGTGCTGGCCGTGGCGCTGGAGAACTACCCGCCGCCCGCGCCCACCACCAACCCGCCTGCCAGCGAGCCTGCCAAGGTTAAGGTGGGGCGGAAAATCGTGGTCGCCCCCGGCAAGGGAGCGCCAGCGGGGGCCAAGGCTTGAGGCTTAAAGAGCTGGGCGAGTTCGGTCTCATCGACCGGATCGCCCGGCGTGTCCACCAGGCACCGGCAGTCGTCCTCGGTATCGGGGATGACGCTGCCGCGCTGCTTCCCACCCCGGGGACCCTCACCCTGATCACCTCCGACATGCTGCTCGAAGGGGTGCACTTCGATCTGGATTTTTGCGACCCGCAAAGCCTGGGGCGCAAATCGCTCGCCGTCAATCTGTCCGACCTCGCTGCCATGGGCGCCGTTCCGCGCCAGTTCCTGCTCAGCATCGCTCTTCCTAAGACCCTCTCACTGGAGTTCATAGACGGCTTCCTGTCCGGGGTCCTGGAGCAGGCGGAGCGCTTCGGCGTGACCCTCGTGGGTGGCGACACCTGCGCCTCGTTAGGCGGCCTGGCGATCTCCATCACGGCGCTCGGGGAGCAGACGCCGGAGCGGGTCGTCAAGAGAAGCGGTGCGTCCCCCGGGGATTTAATATGTATTACCGGGACGGTCGGTGATGCGGCGGCGGGGCTTCATGAGCTGAGAATGGGAGTGCGCCAGGGTTTCCTGGTGGCGCGCCAGAACGATCCGACGCCGCGTGTCGCGGCCGGGGTGGCGCTTGCCGAAGCTGGCTTGGCCTCCGCCATGATCGACGTGAGCGACGGCGTGCTGGGGGACCTGGGCCACATTTGCGAGCTTTCGGGTGTGGGCGCCCGGCTGGAGCTGGCGCGGTTGCCGCTTTCGGAGGAGTACCGCGCGGCCTGCGGCGCGGACCCCTACGCCTTGGCGCTTGGCGGCGGGGAGGACTACGAACTGCTCTGCTGCATCCCGAAGGAGAAGAGGGGCGCGGCGGAGGAGCTGCTGCAGGGGCTGAGGCTGCGCTTCTCGGTGGTGGGAGAGATCACCCGGGGGAGTTCCGTGCAACTGGTGGATCCGGAAGGCGGGGACTACCAGCCCAGGAAACTTGGTTTCGACCACTTCGGCTGAAAGTCAAAGGCTTTAACGCAAAGACGCAGAGGCGCAAAGTTAAAATCAAAAAAGAGGGTCTAACCCTGTCTTGTTTGGTTTTCTCTGCGTCTTTGCGCCTTTGCGTCTTTGCGTTAAGTATTTTAGTTTTTAGTTTTGAGTCTGTGTTCTCCTAAACTACCCGTCGGCGCAGATCCTGACCGCCACTTTGCGCTCCCGGGGGCCGTCGAATTCACAGAAGTAAAGTGCCTGCCAGGTCCCCAGCAGTAGCTTGCCCCGATCCACCAGCAGGCGCTGCGAGGTCCCTATCAGGCTCGCCTTGACGTGCGCCGCAGAGTTTCCTTCGGCATGGGTGAAATAGTGGGCGTTCGGCACCAGCCGGTTCAGGCACTCGGCGATGTCCCGCTTCACCGCCGGGTCGGCTCCCTCGTTCACGGTGATGCCGGCCGTAGTGTGCATCACGAAGATGTCGCAGCAGCCGCTGTTGACGCGCGCGGCGCCCAGCATCTCCTCAACCCGAGCCGTGATGTCGATCAGCTCTGTTTTCTCCCTGCTTTTTAGCGTCAGATAGCTGATCATCGGTTCCCCCCCCCGTTAGCTCAATGCATTCTGCTCAATTTCCCGATGTGCTCTTCCCTCTCCCTGGCCTGCCGGAATGCTACCTCCCCTTGCCGAGCGACATCCGGATCTTGCCGAGGTACTTGTTGAGCGGGTTGGTCCGGGAAAGGAAGGGGATCAGCGGCTTCTTCCGGTCCCCAAGGACCTGCAGCCACCTGACGATGGTGGGATTCTTGCCGACCCGAAGCCCCAGCCGGAAGATCCTGATCGCCTCCTTCTTCCTCCCCGCCACCAGGTACACGGTGCCCAGCCGAAGGAAGTGCTCGGAGTTCTTGGGCTCTTTCTTCACCGCCTCCTGGCAAAGGACGATGCTGGGCTCGATCTGCCTGGTATGGGCGGCCAGTGCCAGCGCGTACTGTGAAAGGTGATTCGGGGTGCGCTCCTTTTCCAAGGCTGCCTGCAGGTAGCGCTGCGCCAAGGCGTAGTTCTTGGCATCGAGCGCCTCGCTGCCGAGCCGGAAAAGTTCCGCTCCATCCAGTTCCGTAAGGGAATCCCCTTGGTTCAATTTCGTCATCTGAGATGTCCTCGTCCTGAATGCGCGCCTTGGGACGGCGCCTCGCGATGCGGCGCACACCTGCGGTTTCCCGCCCGGAAGGGCGCTGCTCAATTTAATACTACCAAATTTTATACTATAGTATTAATTCAGAATAAAGTTAAATACCTTGCCGCCCGGAACCCGCGCCGCTGGCGGCTTCAGGCCGCTACGTGCCGGGGTTGAAAAAAAAAGCTATCTGTGGTCTAATCGCACGCTGTGGAAGAGTGCGCGTACATAGGATTGGGGAGCAACCTGGGCGACCGTGAACTGAGGCTGCTGATGGCGGTCTCCGAGCTCGGCAAGCTGCCAGGCACGCGGGTCACTGCGCTGTCGGACTTCTACGAGACGGAGCCGGTGGGGGGCGTGCCCCAGGGTAACTTCTACAACGCCGTGGCGCAGGTCAGTACGAGCCTGCCTCCCCTGGAGCTGCTCGCCGGACTGAAGCGGATCGAGTCCGAGGTCTTTCACCGGGAGGATTCCGGGCACTGGGGACCGCGCAGCATGGACCTGGACATCCTGCTGTACGGAGACCTGCTGCTTGCCGATGACAAGCTCAGCATCCCGCACCCCCGACTTGCCGAGCGGCGCTTCGTGCTGCAGCCGCTCGCCGACATCGCACCCTCCCTGGTGCACCCCTCCCTCGGGAGGAGCATCGAAGAGCTGCTCGCATCACTTACGACCACCGAGAAGGTGGTGAGGATTTAGGGGGGCGCATGTTGCGATTTCTGGTCTGGATACTGCTTGGTTACCTGGTGTACCGGATGATCCGTGGCAAGGCGGCGCCCGAAATAGAGAAAGAGTCGTCCGCGACGGAGACCTACCAGGATCCGGTCTGCGGCGTGTACGTGTCGGAAGCCGACGCGGTGGTCGGAAACCTGGAAGGGAAGCGCTATCATTTCTGCTCCCTCGGATGTTTGCACCAGTTCGAGAAGAGCCTGCAGCAGCGGTAACAACACACAAAAGCGGAGGAATAATGAAGTTTTTTATCGACACAGCGGACGTGAAGGAAATTCGCGAGGCAAATGAACTCGGGCTGGTGGACGGCGTGACGACCAATCCGTCCCTGATCGCCAAGAGTGGCCGGCGCTTCGAGGAAGTTATCAAGGAAATCACGGAGATCGTGGACGGACCGATCTCGGCTGAGGTGATTTCCCTGGAGCATGACGGCATGATCGCGGAGGCCACCGAGCTGGTCAAGATCCATCCCAACATCGTCATCAAGCTGCCGATGACCCCGGAGGGGCTGAAGGCTACCAAGACGCTCACCGCGCGTGGCATCAAGACCAACGTCACGCTGATCTTCACGCCGATGCAGGCGCTGCTCGCCGCCAAGGCGGGAGCCACCTACGTCTCGCCCTTCGTGGGGAGGCTGGACGACATTTCGCAGGACGGCATGAGGATCATCGAAGAGATCAGGACCATCTTCGACAACTACGGCTACGATGCGCAGATCATCGTCGCGAGCATCAGGAACCCGATCCACGTGATGAACTCGGCTCTGCTGGGCGCCGACGTCTGCACCATACCCTACTCGGTCATGCTGCAGCTCGCCAAGCACCCGCTGACCGACGCGGGGATCAAGAAGTTCCTGGAAGACTGGGAGAAGGTACCCAAGTAAATCTCCCTCCCCCCCTGGCCTTCCCTGAACCACTCGCCCTCCGGGAGAGGGGCAGGGGTGAGGGAGATGCCACGCAAGTGATGTGGAAACTAAAAAAGGGCGGGTCGCAAGACCCGCCCTTGCCGTAGCAGGAAGGATTAATCAGAGTGCGGAGCCGGCAGCCTTATGCCTGGCGCGCGCCGTTTCTGCGCTGCATCTTGACGTAGATCAGCACGATGATAGAGCAGACCAGCAGCACGACACCCAGGGCGTGGTGCGAGTACTTCATGATGAGGTCCTGGTTGCTCCCGATGAAGTAGCCGATGCAGGTGAGCACGGTCACCCAGGTGCCGGCGCCCAGCAGGGTGTAGAGCGAGAACTTCAGGTGGTTCATGCCGGCCAGCCCCGCGGGCAGCGAGATCAGGTGCCGCACTACCGGGACGAGCCTACCGATGAAGGTCGATATCTCGCCGTGCTTGAGGAAAAAGGTCTCCACCTTGGCGAATTTCTCCTCGGTGATGAAGACGTACTTGCCGTACTTGAGGAGCAGCGGGCGCCCCAGCAGCTTGGCGGCGAAGTAGTTCGCGTAGGCGCCGACCAGGCTCCCCGCCGTGCCGCACAAGATGGCCAGTGCCATGCTCATCTGTCCCTGCTGGGCCAGGTATCCTGCCGGGGGCATGACAAACTCGCTGGGAATCGGGATGACCGAGCTCTCCATCGCCATCAGGAGAAAAATCCCCAGGTATCCCATTGACCCTATGGTCTGTACCAGCCAATCTATTATTGCGTGCATGCGAAACTCCCCTTCAATCTTTGCTTTTGAATGCGACAGTTTATACGGGTCGCGCCAAAAAAACGACTAAAAAATTCCCGGGGACGACATGAAAAAACAGATCTACGTAATCGGCCACAGAAACCCCGATACCGACTCGGTCGCCTCGGCCATCGCCTACGCGGAACTAAAGCGCGCCCTCGGGGTCGAAGGTGTGACCGCCGCCATGGCGGGAGCGCTCAACCCGCAGACCACCTGGCTCCTGGCGCGCCTTGGCCTGGCCGCGCCGCTCTACCTGGCCGACGTGCACCCCAAGGTGCGCGACGTCGTGGGGCGCACGCCGGTCACGGTGCCGGCGGACGCGCCGCTGCTCAAGGCGCTGCAGCTCTTCCATCACAACTCCGTCAGGATGCTTCCGGTGCTGGACGCCGCGGGAACCCCAGTCGGGGTCATTCCGCTCCTGAAGATCGCCGAGCGCTCGCTACGCACCGGGGTCGACTCGCTGAGGCTGGTGACCGCGTCCCTCGCCTCGCTCGCCGCCTGCCTGGAGGGTGAGTTCCTGACCGGCGCGCCGGACACCGAGATCGAGACCCTGCATCTTTTCGTCGGCGCCATGGGGGAGTCGTCCTTCTCCACCAGGATCGCCGGTTTCGACCCCAAAAGCCTCCTGGTGGTGACCGGCGACCGCCGCAACATCCAGCTCTGCGCCATTGAGCGCGGTGTGCGCCTGCTGGTGGTGACCGGCGGGCTTCCGGTCGAGCCCGACCTGGTGCGCCTGGCCCGGGAGCGCGGGGTGGCCCTGCTCACCACCCAGGTCGACACGGTCGCCGCGGTGTCGCTGGCGCGGCTCTCCACACCGGCCGGCTACCTGGCCGAGCCCCTCTTCGAGAGCGTCGGGGTGGGCGAGCCGCTCGGGCGGTTGCGGGAAAAGCTGCTGCACTCGGGGGAGACCGCGGTGCTGGTAATAGAGGATGACGGGACGCTGGCCGGGGTGGCTACCAAGTCCTCCCTGTTCGCCCCGCTCCCCTACGCCCTGATCCTGGTCGACCACAACGAGCTCTCCCAATCGGTGCCGGGAGCGGAGGACCTGGAGATACTGGAGGTGATTGACCACCACAAGCTCGGCAACTCGCACAGTTCCAACCCGATCCCGTTCATCACCGCGCCGGTGGGGAGCACCTGCACCATCGTCGCCTCGCTCTATCAGGAGCACGGAATTACCCCGAGCGTTTCGGCAGCCTCGCTGCTTTTAGCCGGGATCCTCTCCGACACCGTCATCCTCAAGTCGCCCACCACGACCGAGCGCGACAAGGCGGCGGTGCGCCGGCTCTCGGAATGCGCCGGCCTTGACTGGGAGGCCTTCGGCGCCGAGATCTTCGCCGCCTCCGGGGCGCTTTCCGGTTACGGCTCCGCAGAGCGGGTGGTCGGCTCCGACTTCAAGCTGTTCAGCCAGGGGGAAACCCGCTTCGGGGTGGGCCAGGTCGAGGTGTTCGGCTTCGGCGAGTTCAACGCCATGAAGGGCGAGCTGAAGGGGGCGCTGGCGGCCCTGCGCGACAAGGAGACCCTCGACTTCGCGGGGCTCATGGTGACCGACATCTCCACGGAGAGCACCATGTTCCTGATGGAGGGGGGGCAGGCCTTCACCCGCTTCATGGGGTACCCGCAGCCCGAGCCGCAGGTCTTCGAGATGAAGAGTGTCATGTCCCGCAAGAAACAGCTGGTGCCGCACCTGATCAAGGTCCTGGGAGGGCGCTGATGGGTGTACCGTTTTTGGAGCGGCTGCGGGGCGAGGTGCTGGTGGGCGACGGCGCCATCGGGACCATGCTGTACGCCAAAGGGGTGTCGCTGGAGGCGAACTTCGAGCACCTGAACCTGGTGCGCCCCGAGCTGGTGCTGGAGCTGCACGGCGAGTACCTGGACGCCGGCGCGCAGGTCATCGAGACCAACACCTTCGGCGCCAACCTGGTGAAGCTCTCCGCCATCGGCCTGGGCGGGAAGGTCGCCGAAATCAACCGGCAGGGCGCGCTCATCGCGCGGCGCGCGGTGGCCGGGCGCGACGCCTTCGTGGCGGGTTCCATCGGTCCCCTGGGTCGCGGCAAGGCGGAACTCACCCCGGATCAGGTCAAGGAGTGCTTCCGCACCCAGGCCCTGGCGCTTGCCGAGGGCGGCGTGGACCTCTTCCTGCTGGAGACCTTCAGCGAGCTGGAGGAGCTGGAATGGGCGGTGCGGGCCGCCAAGGAACACGGGTTGCCGGTGATCTCCAGCCTCGCCTTCGGGGAGGGCTCCAGGCTATCCGGCGGCTTTGGCGCGGAGGAAGCCGCCCTGCGCCTGGTCGCCGCTGGGGCCGACCTGGTCGGCGCCAACTGCGGCGCGGGACCGCTTGAGCTCCTGGCTACCCTGAAGCGGATCGCCGCCGTGACGGAGCTGCCGCTGGCCGCCTATCCGAACAGCGGCTTTCCCGAGTACGTCGACGGCCGTTACATCTACCTGACCACCCCCGATTATTTCGCCGGCATGGCGCAGGAGATGGTCGCCGCCGGGGCCGCGCTGGTGGGCGGCTGCTGCGGAACCACCCCCGAGCACGTGCGTGAGGTCGCCAAACGTCTGCGCGGTCTGAGTCCGATCCCGCGCCGTGCCGCCCGTCCGGAGGGAGCCGCCCGCAGGGGTGCCGAACTGCAGAGAGCCGGCGCCGGGTTCCTGGCAGGGTGGGGGGAGCGTAAGGTCATCACAGTCGAACTCGACCCGCCCAAAGGGCTCGACTGCTCTAAGGTGCTGGCGGGAAGCCGCGCCCTCAAGGAAGCCGGGGCCGACGCCATCAACCTCGCCGAGAACCCCCTGGCGCGGGTCCGGATGGGGAACATCGCGCTCGCCTCGCTGGTGCGGAGGGAGGTCGGCATCGAGGTGATCGCGCACGTCACCTGCCGGGACCGGAACCTACTGGGCCTGCAGTCCGACCTGATGGGTGCCAGCCTGCTCGGGGTTAGCTCCATCCTCGCCGTCACCGGCGACCCGGCGAGCCTCGGCGACGAGGCCGGGGCCTCCTCCGTTTTCGACCTCAACTCCTTCACCCTGATCAAGCTGTTGAGCGAGCTGAACCGCGGGGTGAACGCCCTGGGGAGCCCCATCGGAGCCGGGACCGGTTTCACTATCGGCGCCGCCTTCAACCCGAACAGCCAGAAGATGGAGGTGCAGGTGGCGCGCCTGGAGAAGAAGGTGGCCAACGGCGCCAGCTTTGCCCAGACCCAGCCGATCTACGATCTGGGTCGTTTCGAGCAGATGCTGGCTTTGACCGCCCACCTCAACATCCCGATTCTGCCGGGAGTGCTGCCATTGGTGAGCGGGAGAAACGCCGAGTTTCTGCACAACGAGGTCCCCGGCATCGTCATCCCCGATGAGCTGCGGCAGCGCATGGCAGGCAGGAGCGGGGACGACGGCGTCAGGGAGGGGCTAGCCATAGCGTGCGAGTTCATCGACGCCGCCTTCGACCGGGTGGGAGGCTTCTACCTGATACCGCCCTTCGGCAAGTACGAGATAGCCTTGGAGCTGGTCAAGTACCTGAAGGCAAAGGCGTTGAGTCGTTGAGTCGTTAAGTCGTTGAGGTCGAGTCCTTTAAGTCGTTTACGTCCTTGAAGTCCCTTAAGTCCTTTTCCCGAATGGGCCTCAAAGGCCTATTCCCGAGTCGGGCTCATTCGCCAAAAGTTGACCTGCATCAATTTCAAAAACACCGAAGGAGCAGATGATGAAGAAAGATATCCTGGAGAAGGGGGCGATACTGCAGCGCGATCGCGAGAGCTACGCCATCGCCCCCCACATCCCGGGCGGTTTCACCGACAGCGCGACGCTCAGGAAGATCTGCGACGTCGCGGATAAATACGGCGCCTCGCTCAAGATCACTTCGGCGCAGCGCATCGCGCTGATGGGGGTCAAAGAGGAGAACCTGGACGCCATCTGGAGCGAACTCGCCCAGGAACAGGGCGCGCCCATCGGCCTCTGCGTGCGCAGCGTGAAGATCTGCCCCGGCACGACCCACTGCAAGAGGGCCGTGCAGGACTCGGCCTCGCTCGGACTCAAGATTGACCGGATCTACCACGCCATGGTGCTTCCCAACAAGATGAAGATGGGGATCTCGGGCTGCCTGCTTTCCTGCTCCGAGTCCTCCGTCAAGGACATCGGGGTGCTCGGGACCAACAAGGGATGGCGCATCCTGGTCGGCGGCAACGCCGGCCCACGTCCGCGCTTCGGGGAACTTTTGATCGACAGCGTCCCGAGCGAGGAAGGTGTGCTGGAAATCGTGGCCCGGGTCGTGGACTTCTACAAGGATTCTCCCGAGGAAGGGCGCCTCGGCAGGCTGGTGGAAAAAATGGGGATAGACGCCTTCCGGGTCGCTATTCTCGGCGAAGAACCTCAGGCCTGCGCCGTGAGCGCGGCATGATGAGACATCACGATGGACTGACGGCGCAGCGCCGCGAAGGAGGTGTCTGTGGCGCTCATTGAGGATGCCATTTTCACGCGTATCAAGAACCGGGTCGGCAAGGCCATCTCCGATTACCAGCTGATCTCCGAGGGCGACCGGATCGCGGTCGCCGTGTCGGGTGGCAAGGACTCCTACGCCATGCTGCACATGCTGGAGACCCTGCGCAAGCGGGCGCCGATCCGCTACGAACTGGTGGCGATCAACATCGACTCCGGCTACCGCGGCTACCGTGGGGACATCATCGAGGAGCACCTGCAGGAGCACGGCTTCACCTACCACATGGAGAAGACCAACCACTACGACATCATCTCCGAGAAGCGGCGGCCCAACTCCTCCTACTGCTCCATCTGCGCCCGGCTCAAGCGGGGGACCCTCTACACCCTGGCCCAGCAGCACGGCTGCAACAAGTTGGCGCTCGGGCACCACATGGACGACTTCATCGAGACCCTGCTGCTGAACCAGTTCTTCGTCGGGTCGCTCAAGTCGATGGCGCCCAGCATGCTGGCGGACAACGGGGTTACCACGGTCATCAGGCCGCTCGTTTACGTCCCGGAGAAGGAGATTATCCCGTTCTCGCGCAACAACCGTTTCCCGGTGGTCTGCTGCTGCTGTCCGGTGTGCGGCACCGCAGACTTGCAGCGCAAGAAGATGAAGGAGTTGTTGACGGCTTTGGAACGGGACAACCCCCTGGTCAAGAAGAGCCTCCTGAAGGCGTTATCCAACGTGCACCCGCGCCACCTGCTGGACAAGGGTCTCACCAGGATGCCTTCCTGACGAAGGTCGGCAAGGATGTCCTTCATTGTCAGATAACCGCAGTAGACGACGATTCCCAGAGCGCATACGACCATTGGTTCCATGTGAGCTACCTCCCCATCGTTTGATGATCTGACCATAGCATGGGGTAGTGACAGAATAAGTCATAACTGGCAGGAGGCTCTCCAAATCTTCCTCGGGGCTATTCGAGTAAAAGAGAGAGCACTATGCCGCAAGGGCTGTTTAGGCCTCCCTCCCCAGTGCAGGGGAGGGTCGGGGTAAGGGGAAAGGCGCTGTTTAACGATTTCGCGGAACAACTGTAGAGGCTCAAGAAAAAGGACAAGATGTCAATGCCAGAGAAAAACGTACAGCGGGTTAGGATAGCGGTCCAGTGGTGCTTTCTTTTGTTCTCCCTGTATCTCGGGGTAACCTTTTATCGCTTCGTGCTGCATTTCCGCTCGGGCGGCGCCACCGCGTTCGTGGCGCGTCCGGATGGCGTGGAGGCCTTCCTTCCCATCTCGGCCCTGCTGAGCCTGAAGGGATGGCTTGCCTCGGGAAGCATCAATACGATCCATCCCGCGGCCCTGGTGGTCTTCCTGGCGGCAGCCCTGGTCTCGCTCCTGCTGAAGCGCGCCTTTTGTTCCTGGATCTGCCCGGTTTCCACCATCACCGAGCTGTTCTGGAAGTCGGGACTTCGTGTGCTCGGGCGCAACTTCCGGTTGCCGCTCTGGCTGGACTGGCTCATGAGGCCGATAAAGTACCTGCTGCTCCTCTTCTTCCTCTTCTCCATCGTGCTGATGATGAACGCGGAAAGCGTTAACTCCTTCATAAACTCCGACTACAACAAGACGGCGGACGTGAAGCTGCTGGATTTCTTCCTGCACATCTCCGGCACCCCGCTGGTGGTCGTCGCAACCCTGCTCCTGTTGTCGCTGTTTCTGCGGAATCCTTTTTGCCGCTTCCTTTGCCCCTACGGCGCCCTGCTGGGGATTTTATCCCGCTTCTCCCCGACCAAGGTGGAGCGGCGGGAAAGCGCCTGCATCTCCTGTGGCGGCTGCAACAAGGCCTGCCCTTCCCACATCGACGTCATGCACCAGGGGAGGGTGAGTTCGGAGGAGTGCATCGGCTGCCTGCGCTGCGTCAGCAGCTGTCCCAAACCCGAGGCGCTGCAGCTTCGCCTCAAGAGTGGCAAGACCGTGAGCGGCCTGGTGTTCGCGGCTCTGGTGGTGGCCGTCTTCGTGGGCGGCAGCCTGGTCGGCCGGGCGACTGGTCATTGGCACACCTCGCTGGACCGCGCCGAATACCAGAGGCTGATAATTAAGTAGTAGCCCTGTCCGGTGCCCCATATGGAGTGATGCTGGAGCAATTGAGGTGCTTACAGAACCGTCACAGAAATAATCCTTTTGAGCCTTGCCGTCAATTCAGCTGGTTAGGTAGGGTCTTTAGATTGGCACGGCCTATGCTAGTATCACATTAGATTCTACATTAACCTCTCGGAGGATATCCAAATGAAAAAAGCACTCTCCAGCATCGTAGCCGCCCTCGTCGCAGTTTCTTTCGCAGGCCTCGTTTCCGCCGCCGAAGTCAAGACCGACACCAAGACCGACACCACCACTACCAGCCCTTCCGGTGAAGTGAAGGTCGAGAAGAAAGAAGTCAAGAAGACCGTCAAGAAGCACAAAAAACACCACAAGAAAGCAGCGAAGAAAGCAGCAGCTCCGGCAGCAGCAACCACAACCACCACGACGACTACTCCTGCTGAAGCTCCGGCAGCGAAGTAATAAGGTCTCGCTACTGACTGGAAAAGGCCGCCTCTTCGGAGACGGCCTTTTTTGCGTGTGCGCCCGGCAGGGCGCGTGGCGCTTATGCGCCATCCAATCAGCCGTGGTGGTTGATTGGGACTTGGAGGTGCCAGTCTTCTATGGACCCTGTTTGGCTAAGATGCTTTATCTTTCTGAGGTGATCCCTTAGACAGTGAAAATGAAAAGGTGGATCCCTCGCCGACAGCGCTTTGCGCCCAGATCCTGCCGCCATTCAATGCTACAAACTCCTTGCAGATCAGTAGGCCAAGTCCGGTTCCGGATTCACCGTCGGTCCCCTTGCGGCTTTGCTTGCCGGCTGTTCGAAATAGCCCCTCTCGTGTCTCCTGATCCATCCCGATGCCGGTGTCGCAAACGTCCACCCTGAGTTCCGATCCCTCTTCAATAGCGCTAACAGTAACAGAGAGACCTCTGCCGGTGAATTTCAAGGCGTTACCGAGAAGGTTGTGCAGAATCGTATTCAGCATGTTGGGGTCGGCATAGACAGAAAGGGTCTTCGGGACTTCGACAACCAGCTGAATATTTTTTTCCTGAGCGGTATCTGCCAGCGGTCGCATCGCCTTACTCACGGCAGCAGCCAGATTCAGCTCCTTGGGCTGACAGGTGAGGCTTCCGGTCTGTGATTGCGCCCAGGTGAGCAGGTTGTTAAGAAGGTCCAAAGCTGACAGTGACGCCTGCTGCATCATCTTGGCGCGGGTAAGCGTTACCTCAGGGGTCAGACAGGTATTTGCCATTATCAACAACTCGGCGCCACCGATGATTACCTGAAAAGAGTTCTTGAGGTCATGCGCGATGACGGAAAATAATTTATCCTTGGCCGCCACCGCTTCACGAAGCAACGCCTCACTTCTGTTCAGCTCATCTTCGACTTGCTTGCGCGCTGTGATGTCGACGACAAAGGTGACCTTCTTGGGGCGCCCATCCATGCCGAAGATGCGCACCGCATCGGCCAGAATGAACAGCTCCTCCCCGTTCTTGTTGCGAACCGGCCATTCTCCGCGTACCTCATTGGTCCCTGCAATGAACTTGTCATGCAACTCAATAAGCCAGGACTTATGACTCTCGGGAACGACCATAGTGAAGTGTTTGCCAATCAATTCGTCAAGTTGAAAACCGTATATCGTGCAATAGGCCGGATTGACATATTCAAAAAAGCCCTTTTCATCCGTGATGCAGATTCCCGACGGGGTACTTTGAATGATGGTCATGATCGGCTCGCCTGACGCCTTCCACTGTTCGAATATTGCAAACTGAGGGTTCGATGTAAGTGGGGCGACACTTGGCCTTGTTACATCGTCTTGTTCTGGTCTATCCATGTCTGACACTTCCCGTTACTATCATGTACCGTTTCGGCTAACAAATCCGCAATTTGAATATAGTCTATTTCCCGTGCCGCGGGAACCCCTCTTCGCCCCAAGCCCCGAACCGCCTTAGGATAAAGTCGAGCTATTTGCCCATGACCGCTTTCAAAAAATCCTGTGTCGACACGACCTCTGCCTGTCCGGGGAAAATCTTTTCGGTCAGCACGCGGTGGACCTCTTGGTCGCGGTCTGCGCAGGCATCACCGATGACCACGAGTTTGTAATCCATGTCTGCAGCCCACCGCACGGTGGAAAGGACCACGCCGCTCGTAGCTATACCGAACAAGGCCAGCGTATCAAGGTCCTTCGCGCGCAAGACCGTTGCCAAGTCCGTGGTGGAAAAGGCGCCAACGCGCCGTTTCGTGACCACGATGTCACCGGGTTGCGGCGCTACCTTGGCATGGATTTCAGCCCCTGGGGTCCCTTCCCGAAGCCAGCCCGTCTTTTTCAGCCCGCTGAACATGGCATTCTTCGGACTAATCTCAGGGTACCCGTCCCGAAAGCGCACAACCACATAGATCACCTGAATGCCGGCTCTGCGTGCTTCCTTTAATAACGTGCTCGCCTTGTCCAGCAGCGGCTCACGGTCTTTTTCCGGCAGGAAATTCACGATGTCGTTTTGGTAATCCATGATCAAAAGCGCGGTCCGAGACTTGTCGACGGTCAATGCCGGCTTGTCCACGGCAAGAACCGACAAGGCGAATACCGCCTGAAATAAGACCGTCAGGGCAACAGAGAGCATGATACGAATGATGAAACGCATGAAACCTCCTTAGTGACTAACGGGCCCTTGCTTCCCTTGACTACTGTCAGTCGTGGTAGGCGGGATGGTGAAATCTATTCTTGCCCTGGGTCTTGGCGCAATACATCGCCGTGTCGGCTTTTTTTAACAGGGTATCTTCCCCAAATCCGTCATCCGGAAAGATACTTATACCTATACTTACTCCGACGGTCAGCTCGTGGTTGAGCAGGGTCATCGGGTGAGTGAAGGCTTCATTTATTTTTCGGGCGACGCTGACCGCCTCCGATTGCTCACCAAGATCGCATAAGAGAATAACGAACTCATCGCCCCCCCAGCGGGCCACCGTGTCCTGGTGACGGCAGCAGCAGACCTGCAGCCGGTCCGCGACGGCCTTTAGCAGTAGATCTCCGACGGAATGGCCAAGACTGTCATTGATTTTTTTAAACCCGTCAAGATCGATGAAAAAGAGCGCCAAAAGCAGTTTGTTGCGCTGTGCATGAGCCAACGACTTACGGAAGAACTCGCTGAAAAGATGCCGGTTAGGAAGTCCCGTAAGGCCGTCATAGTAGGCCATGCGCCGGATGTACTCGTCCTTGTGCCTGAGCTGCTCAAGGATGTCTATTTTGTCGAGGCACTGGGCGATCGCTCCAATCAGTTTTTCCACCTGGATGGGTTTCAACACATAATGGTTGATACCGATATCGATCGCCTCCAATATGCGTTCAGTCTCGTCTGAGGCCGACAGGATGATAATCTGCGCATCACTGTCCTGCTCCTTGATCTTCCTCACCATCGCGATCCCGTCCACAATAGGCATGCGAACGTCGGTAACCACGATTTCCGGCCGGTTTTTGGCATAGAGATCGAGACCGTCCTGGCCATTTTGCGCCAACAGGAGGGTGAGCTGGGGGAATTGCCGCTGAAGTATCTGAATCACCAACCCCTGGGTGAGATTGTCATCTTCCACATAGAGCAGTGTCGCGCCAGATCGGTCACCCGTCGGGAGATCCGGGGGATGCATCGGGGTCGCTTCTTTAGCCCGAACCTGTTCCAGGCCGGGTTCCACCCTGTCCCCATGTTGCAATCGGCGCCCGGATTTACCGGCGTTGATATATTTGCCATCACCAAACAAGGGATATTCCTTGCCGTAGACCGGTATCTCCGGGTAACTATGGTTTAACTCAAGCACCACATCCCAGCCCCAGACATCTCCCAATTCACCGTCACAGGAGTCATACTGGCAACTATTTTTGTCTTTTGACTGAAATGCCCTTTCGCAATGGCTACAATACAGCCAGGGATTCTCCGTCATGGTAACCTCGATTGGGTACTCAGTGGCAGTTGACAGGAAAAGTGGGTGCGGTCCGTCATAAAGCGCCGGTTGCAACTGTATTAAATTAAGATTCTAGCTGGCCTGATAATTCAACTGCAAGGGGAATAAGTCGTCCGCGGCCAAAAGGGAGATGTCGAGTTCCCCTATCTCGTCGAGGAACAGGGTCCCCTCGCCCGCCTCCTCGCAGTGCCCTATGCGGCGGTTCACCGCTCCGCTGAAGGCGCCCTTTTCGAATCCGAAGAGTTCCGATTCGATAAGCTCCTTCGGGATGGCGGCGCAGTTTACCGCCACGAACGGCTTGATAGCGTGCCTTACCCTGCCGGTTCGCAGGGACTCGGTCGGCCGTTCTTGCAGCACCCTTGGTCCCGGTAATTTTTACCCGGACCATAGGCATGACCAGCCGTCGCTTCCGCGGGTGGTGTGCCGCAACGCCCGAGTTGTCAGGTGACATTATGATATTGTGTCATATGAGGTCGGCAGACTCATATTTCGACAGCATGATCCCTTTTTTGCGAAGGCATGAAACGGTTAATGTTGTGTCTCGATGGCACGCTTCCCGGCGTGCACGCGCGCTCTCAGTTCACTAACCTTGAATGGTTTGAAAAGGTAGTCATCTGCTCCCGTTTCCGTGTCCTGCCATTCATGAGCTGACAGGAGGATGATGTAGGTACGGGGTTCTCTCGCCACGTGCCTCACTCTCCGGCACACTTCGGAACCATGCAGACCCGGCATCATCCAGTCGAGAATGGCAAGTTGAGGAGCGTCCTCCGATTGCAGTGCCGACCATGCCTCGTCCCCGTCACTGGCGATAAGCACATCGTATTCCCAATTGGCCAGCATGTTCTTAAGGAGGCTTCGTAAAACGGGGTCATCTTCAGCTATCAGTACCTTTATGGACATTTTCACCAACCCTTCAAAATGGCAGCAAAATATGGTGACCTACGATGTCCGCACATTTTGGCAGTAGCATCTTAGCAGGCTCGACCACATCACTCTTATTTTGCAAAAATTAGTCAACATTGTGGGGAGAGCCCCGTCATAGCTATGACCGGAGTTGTATGCCCCTTGCAGTTACATTATTTATGTAGCTGCCACTCCGTTTCAAATCAGGCATAATAAAATCTATAATAACTATATCAAACCTCTCCTCTGATGCAATAGTTTGCACCTCCACTCCATTAGTAGCAGCTACAACCCCATATCCAAGCAGCATGTTTGGCAAGTGCTTCTCCCGCTGTCAACTAATCGTCTGCAATTAAAATCTGCTTAGACATGATGCTGAACCTGCCCTTTGCCGTTTCTTCTTTCGAAGCTTACGCAGTAAATTCCATCCCCACCGATAACTTCTTTACCTCCAGTGTCTTCGCCAGCAATCCAGCGCAGGCTGGGTACGGTACAAATGTGCAAGAAATGGGGAAAAGATTCAACTAGCAAGGTCGTCCCGACAATCATCCGGAAAGCCCATGGGGGCCAGCTTCCCCGCGCCTCCACGAACGTCATCACACGACCGGTCCGGCTGTCCCCAGGTTATAAGCAAGGTTTCGAAATAGTCGGAGGAGATCAAAGATGCAAAGGCGGGGCCTTTCGACAACCAGTCAAGAGCTTGGGCAACAGTGGTGGCATCCTCAGTCTCAATGCAGGCGAAGCCCAGAACGTGGAGCAGTCGCTCAGATACGGTTTCCCGGGGGGAGATCGCCGCCAGCGGCCGACGACGGCACCCAGACAAGTTCGAGGAGAACGGACTTGAGCACGAAGCATCGCTTGTTGGCCAAAAAATTGGTCGCTGAAGCGTACCTCCATGCGTCGTTGCCGCGGTTGGACCTTGAGGGGGGCGCCGTCCCCCCCTTGGCTTTTTCATTGGTCAGCTAAGTCTGAACGCATGAACGCGCGGGCGCCCCTTGTTTTCCTTGTTATCCATACTTCCTGCAAACTTCCCGTGATCACTCCAGCCGGCCCAATCTGGTTACTTGGCCGTTCTGCCACTCGCATTCGCCAACGTGTAGTTTTTTTAAACTCAGTCAACTGTGCATTAAATATGAAAACGTGGCTGTCGACTTCAGAAAAATATACTCAAGACGATAAGACCAACAAGCAGAGAGCGAGAGGCGACAGACAAAGGAGGATTGAAGAGACAATACAAAAACGCATCATGAAAAGCATTCGACAACTGGATGAAGCAGACAAGAAGACCACAGCCAACCCAAACCCAGAAGAGGAGAAACAACATGTCAATCAGCGATATTTCACTCACCGCCGGAATGAGGACCAACCTGCTGAACCTGCAGAACACCAGCGACCTCTTGAACAGGACACAGCAGCGGCTCTCATCGGGCAAATCGGTGAACAGCGCCCTGGACAACCCGACCAACTTCTTCGCGGCCCAGAACGCCACCCAGCGCGCCAGCGACCTTTCCAACAGGAAGGACGGCATGTCCAACGCGGTCCAGACCGTGTCTGCCGCCAACAACGGCATCACCGCGATCACCAGCCTGATCCAGGCCGCCAAGGGTATCGCCCAGTCGGCCCTCTCCACGAGCGACACCGGCGTGCAGTCGAAGCTTGCGGGCCAGTACGACACCATCCGCAGCCAGATCGACAACATGTCGTCGGACTCGGGGTTCCAGGGCCTCAACATGCTGAGCGCCACCAACACCCTGGCCGTCGTCTTCAACGAGAACTCCTCGTCCCAGTTGAGCGTGGTCGGCTTCCTTGGCAACTCCACGGGCTTGAGCCTTACGGCGGCCGGCGGAGCCGGCAACACCAACTGGCAGTCGACCTCGGCCATCACCGCCGACTCGGCCAAGATGGACTCGGCGATCACCTCGCTGCGCACCAGCACCCAGACGCTCGCCGCCAACCTGAACATCATCACCACCCGCCAAAGCTTCACCGACGCCATGGTCAGCACACTGCAGACCGGCTCGGACAACCTGACACTGGCGGACATGAACCAGGAAGGTGCCAACATGCTGATGTTGCAGACGCGTCAGTCCCTGGGCACCACCTCGCTCTCTATGTCGTCCCAGGCGGCTCAGTCCGTCCTCAAACTGTTCTAACCAGATGGAGGCGTGGCGGGCGGAGGAATCCGCTCGTCGCACTTCACTTGTCCTTCAGACTTCTTACCGTTACCGCTTGGGAGCCAAGGAAACATTCTCGTCTTCATGTCAACTACAAGGCCTTAAGATTGTATTTGATAGGAAGGCCGTGATTCCACTTGAGAAAGCCATGGTTCCACTTGAGAAAGCCATGGTTCCACTTGGGAAAGCCATGGTGCCACTTGGGAAAAGCCATAGTTCAGCTTTTTATAGGCTTCACACGTTGAAAGGTCTGCATTGGTCAACTTTTTATGGCTTTACCAAGTATACGAAGCACGCCTCTTTTTTCTCAGGATGCGAGCCATTTAGTCGCGATATTATTTTATCGAATGGATTCATGTCCTCGTTTATACTTTTGATACCCTTAAACGGTTCAATTACGAGCACGGTTCTCCTCGGGAGACGTCTCACCGGTAGAGGCGCCCATCTACCAGGCAGATCTGCCGGCTGTTCATCAACTTTTTGATGGCCTTCATAAGTTGATATATGGGCATCAAAAGAGGAATTATGGGTTTCTAAAGGGGAACTATGGGCATCAAAAGAGGAACTGAGGGCATCCAAAAGAGGAACTAAGGGCATCAAAAGAGGAACTAAGGGCATCAAGAGTTGATTGATTTATCTACGTCAAGGTGGTAAAGCACTCTCGAGTTTTAAGTATGTTCATGGAAAGCGTCAGAATACCCATCGCAAATTGAGGTATGGAATTCGCGAGTGGATTCGCCGGGCTCTCGATGCTGCCGGGGCTTTGAAAATAGCGTGTCGCTAAGCCGAAAGGTCGTAAGAACTGCGTCGGGCAGTGGAATAGATGCAGTAAAGGGGGAGGCATTGTGCCGTCCCCCTCTCAATTGCATAATGCTGTGAAACCAGTACGGCTATCCTTCTTCTTCCTCGCCCAGCGAGATCTCGCGGTAGGCCCGGTCTTCCTCGAAGCGCTTGGTCTGCGCCTGCTGCTTCTCTAGGTCCGCCTTGCACTTCACGCAGTGACGGGCAAAGGGGACGATCTTCAGACGACCGATGGGAATCTCCTCTTCGCACTCCTCGCAGATGCCGTACTCGCCTTCGTCGAGCCGCAGCAGCGCCTCGTCGATGTTACGCAGCTTTTCACGCTCACGATCGCCTAAAAGCAGTCCCAGTTCACGGTCGCGCTCGCTGGATGCCTGGTCGTAGATGTCCCCGCTCGGCTCGTTGACCGGAATGTCGGAGCCGCTCTTCACGGTCTTGTTGATTTCTTTAAGTGTTTCTTCTTTGAGCTTCAGAAGCATCACTTTCATTTCTTCGGGCTTTTCTGTCATGTATAATCCACTCCGTTTTTCGACTGTCCCTCAAAGCGACGCAATAATACAGCAATAAAGGGTCATGTCAAGTTAAAAGCCTAATCGATTATTTCACCGATGAGGTCGTAATCTGATGAATCGGTTATCTTTAATCTGACGATCTCTCCAACGTTCGCGTTGCCCGCGGTTATGTAGACCAGACCGTCCACATCGGGCGCCTGCCGGGAGGAACGCCCTTTTAACAGCAACTCCGTTTCCTCGGAGTACCCCTCGACCAGCACCTCCTCCTCGCTGTCCACCAGGGTCCTGTTGTGCTTGAAGGAGACCCGCGCCTGGGTCCGCATCAGCTTCTTGTGGCGCTCCCTCTTGATCCGCTCGGAAACCTGGTCGGGCATCTCCGCCGCGGGGGTTCCCTCCTCCTTGGAGTAGCAGAAGACGCCGAGCCGGTCGAACCGGGTCTCCTCAACGTACTGCAGCAGTTTCTTGAAGTCCTCCGAGGTCTCCCCCGGAAAGCCGACGATGAGCGAGGTCCGGATCGCGATGTCGGGAATCTCGCTCCTCAGCTTGGCTATCAGGACCCGGATATCCTCTTCGCCGCTTCTGCGCCTCATCCTTTTGAGGATCGGATCGCTGATATGCTGGATCGGCAGGTCGAGGTACTTGCAGACCTTGGGCTCGTTCTTGATGAGCGCGATCAGGGAGTCGGTCACCCCGTCCGGGTAGGCGTACAAGAGCCTGATCCACTTGAGCCCCTCCAGCTTGGCGAGCTCCTTGATGAGCTGCTCCAGGCTCGGCGCGTCGGGCAGGTCCTTGCCGTAGGCGGTGATGTCCTGGGCGATCAGGTTCAGTTCCTTCACCCCGCCCTCAACGAGCTGCCGTGCCTCGGTCAAGAGGCTCTCCAGCGGGCGCGAGCGGTGGTCGCCGCGCAGCATCGGGATCACGCAGTAGGCGCAGCGGTTGGAGCACCCCTCGGCGATCTTCAGGTAGGCGGTGTAGTGCGGCGAGGACTGCAGGCGCGGCAACTCGTCGTTGTAGACGAAGTTCGGGTCGCCGGTGTAGCAGATCTGCTCTGAGCTGGTGCGCTTCTCGGCGATGATCTCCACGATGCGCGGGTAGTCGCCCGTGCCGACGAAGATGTCGACCTCGGGGAGTTCCTTGGCGAGCTCTTCCTGGTAGCGCTGCGGCAGGCAACCGGTGACGATCAGCAGCTTGCAGTGACCGTCGTGCTTGCGGTCGGCCAGGTCCAGGATGGTGTCGATGCTCTCCTGCTTGGCCTCCTTGATGAAGGAACAGGTGTTGACGATGATGATGTCCGCCAGCGTCTCGTCGGTGGTGACCGCATAGCCGGCCCGGGAAAGGTAGCCTAGCATGACTTCGGCATCGACCAGGTTCTTCGGGCAGCCCAGGCTCACCAGGCTCACTTTTTCCGTGTTCTTCTCGCTCAAAAAATACTCCTCTGATTATCCGGTACGTCGTGATTCTGCTTGGCTGAGTCACCTTACTGCGTGGCGTCTCCCTCACCCCTGCCCCTCTCCCTGAAGGCGAGGGGGGCTTGGGGTCAGCTCCGGAAGTTTACGAACTGCATCTCGATCTCGAGATCCTTGGCCTTGAGCATCGCGATGACTTCCTGCAGGTCGTCGATGTTCTTCCCGGTCACCCTGATCTGGTCGTCCTGGATCTGGCTTTGCACTTTGAGCTTGCTCTCTTTGATGACGGCGCCGATCTCCTTGGCTTTCTCCTTGGAGATGCCGACCTGCAGGGTGACGATCTGGCGCACCATGGAGCCCGAGGCCTGCTCGATCTTGCCGTACTGCAGTGCCTTGGGCGAGATGTTACGCTTGATGAACTTGGCCTGCAGTATCTCGACGATCGCCTTCAACCTGAAGTCGTCGTCAGCGAGGATCTTCACGGTCTCCTTCTCCAGGGTGACCTCGCACTTGGACCCCTTGAAGTCGTAGCGCTGGGCGATCTCCTTGACGGTCTGGTTGATGGCGTTGTCAACCTCCTGCATGTCCACCTTTGAAACGATGTCGAATGACGGCATATATCCCTCCGGAATATCAGGTTAAGGTCGAGGTTAAGGTTAAGAGAATTAGGTCAACTCTCAACCTTAACCTGGACCTGTTTTTATCTGTTTTTAACGATCTCCACGCCAGCCGGGACCTTGAAGGTGAACTTGCTACTCTCCACGCCGCGGTTGGTCCGCACGTTGCTAAACTCTATCCGGGTGGCGTTGCCGACCTGGTCGAAGACGGTGGAGGAGACGATCGGAAAGGGCGTGCTCGGATGTCCCTTGGCGATGAACTGCTCTACGGCGTCGGCTTGGATGCTCAGCTCGATCTTGGCCATGGCGGGGCTCTTTTGCTTCGGGGTGAGCTCCAGGAGGTAGTTCCCCTTCTTGTCGCGCGGCTCGGCGCCGAAGACGACGTTGAAGTCGCGTGAGACGTGCCCCATCCCGGTCAGGTAGTTGAGCGCCACGCCGTTGCCGCCCTCGAAGAGCTGTGACAGCTCCATGATCATGACCTGCTTTTGCTCGGGGAGGTAGTACCAGACCTTCTTGCCGTTGGAGATGATCTGCTGCTTGGGCTTAGTGTAGTTGAAGCGGAACATGGCGTCCTTGCCGCTCCCTTTCTTGATGAAGAGCTCGCCGCCCCCCTTCTCCTCGCGCTTCATGGCCGCGATGCTGCTTCTCTGGCTGAAATCGGCCTGCAGGTCGTTCAGGGTGGCGTATCCCTGTTCCAGAGCGTGCACCACCTGGGGCAGCTCGGCCGCGAGGCAGAAGGTGGCGCTCAGGGCGGTCAGGGCGAAGCAAAGTGCGAATATCCTGGCAAGTTTCATGATGTTCCCTCTGAAAAGCTGCAAAGGCGACCCGTGTGCTGTCGCCTCCTGCCGCTTTGATGTGTCCCACCGGTGCCGCCGCCTTCGGCCGGGCTACTCCCGGTTTTCAGTTGCGCCTGCTGACTAGTGGGGCCGGATGACCGGACATTTTGTCACACAACGGTATATCGCGCAACCTTCTTTTCATGTGTCCCCGCAGGTGCCGGGAATGAGGCGTGCGACGCGACTCGTCAAGGGGCTAACTTCCCAAAAGCAAATCCCCCCTGTCCCCACTGCCATTAAGTTAACGACAGGACTTTAGCTGTGTCCCCCCTGCGAAGTAGGGGGGAAGGCTCGCGTAGCGAGACAGGGGGGTCTCTTTGCAGGCCAAAACACCCCCCTGCTTCACTACGTTCAGCTTCCCCCCTATTTCATAGGGGGGACAGAACCAGAGACTGTCAGGCGAAAAACCTTGACTTAACGGCAGTGCCCCTGTCCCCCCTTCGCAAAGGGGGACCCAGATTGTCGCATGGTGCTGAATAGCTGTAGCGCGATGCCGCTTTGCAGAGAGGCCGCGGTGCGGACTCCGCGTGGGCACGGGGTGCCCACCCTAAGACTTGACGACTCAACGACTCGACAACTCAACGACTCAACACCCCGCCTCTACAGCAGGTCCGCGACGTCCAGCAGGGTGACTACCTCGCCGTCGCCCAGGATGGCGCCTCCGGCGATCCCGTGCAGCTTGGCGAGCGGCCGCCCCAGGGGCTTTATGAAGAGCTCGTGCTGGCCAAGCAGCCGGTCCACGATGATGCCGACCCGGCGCCCCTTGGCCTCGGTCACGAAGAGCGGCACGATGCCGTCCGGAAAGCGCCCGAGCGGCAGCCCGAAGACCCGGTTCAGACTCAAAAGCGGTATCGCCTCGTCGTCCAGGTAGAATACCCGGCGCTTGCCGACGGTCGCCATCTGCTCGCGCCGCAGCTCGACGGTGCGCAGCACCGCGGTAACCGGGACGGCCCCCTTGATCGCACCGCACTGCACGATCAGGGCATGGATGATGGCGATGGTCATGGGGAGCGTCAGGGTGAACCGGGTGCCCCGGCCCGGCTCGCTCTCGATGGTGAGGCTGCCGCCCAGTTTCTGGATGGAGGCGTTGACCGCGTCCATCCCGACCCCGCGGCCGGAGACGTCGGTCACCTCCAGCGCCGTGGAGAAGCCCGGGATGCAGCAGAGCATCAGGGCCTGGCGCGGCGAGAGCTGCTCCGCCTCCTCCGGGGTGATGAGTCCCTTACGGATGGCGGCGGCGCTCATCTGCTGGGGGTCCATGCCGCGGCCGTCGTCGCTCACCGTGATAAGGACCCGGTCCCGGTCCCGGGCGACGGAGAGCTTCACCGTCCCCTTGGCGGGCTTCCCGGTGGCGAGGCGCTCGGCGCTACCCTCCATGCCGTGGCCGACGGCGTTTCTCAGCATGTGGTTCAGGGGATCGGTGAGGCCTTCCAGGATGCCGCGGTCCAACCCGATTTCGCGCCCCTCCAGCTCGAAGTGCAGGTCCTTGCCGCTTTTCTTGGCGAGCGCCCGCACGGAGCGCTGGAACCGGTCGCAGATGGCGTCAAAGGGCATCAGGCGCACCTTCATGACCTCGTCGTGCAACGCGCGCAGCAGCTTCGAGGTCTCGGTGACCGCCTCGTTGAGCGGCGCCGAGCCGAGCTCGCGGCCTATGTTCAGCAGGCGGTGCTTGTTGGTGATCAGCTCGCCGGTCAGGTTGATCAGGTGGTCCAGCAGCTCGGTCCTGACCCGCACGGTGCTCAGTTCGGCGTCCTTGCCGCGCTCGACCTCGCCATGCGGCTGCGCACGCTCAGGCTCGGGTTCCGGCGACCCGGCACGAGCTGCAGCGCCGGAGTCCGAACCAGCGGTGCCGGGGTCCGTTACGCTTAGCGCCACCGCGGCGGAGGGGGGCGCGGGGGTGTAGCCGGAAAGCCTCTGGGGCAGGTCCCCCGTCGGGCTGCGCGGCTCGCGCTCACCTTCGATCTCTCCCATCAGCTTGTCGATGAGGTCGGTCCCCTCCAGGAGGAGGTCCGCCACACCCGTTACGAAGGGGAGCCCGCCGTCGCGGACCCGGATCATCAGGTCCTCCATGGCGTGGGCGATCTCGACGATGTCGGCGTAATCCATGGACGCGGCCATCCCCTTGAGCGAATGGGATCCCCTGAAGAGCGTGTCGATCCCGGGGCGGTCCTCGGGGGACTCCTCCAGGGCGACAACCGTGGCGTTGATGGTCTTCAGGTACTCCCTGGCTTCGGAGAGGAACAGGTTTCGGTACTGCGACATGTCCATGCGTTACCCCTCGCTGGCTTGCTTTATGACCCCGGCCACCGGGTTAAAGCCCCTGCTCCAGGGCATCCAGGAGCGCCTCGACCTGAAGCAGCCGGACCGTGCCGTACTCGGTCTCCAAGAGCGCCGCCGTCAGGTCGTCGTCTCCCGGCGCCCTGCCGGAGACCGCTCCCCCGGCGAGCACGCAGGTCACCCCGTCCACCCAAAGGGCGAGGCTCGCCAGCCTGGTGTCCAGCACCAGCACTTTGCCCAGGCCCTTCGGTCGTGCATCGAGGCCCAGGAAGAGCCCGAAGTCGACCAGCGCCGTCAGCGTCCCGTGGAAGTTGATCAGCCCGACGAAGTGCCCGGGCGTGCGGGGGGTCGGAAAGCTTTGCTGGGGCTCCATGACCTCGGCGACCTCCTGCAGGTCGAGGGCGAAGCCCCGTCCCGCCAGGGTGAACAGGAGCAGGCGTTCCTCCATCAGACCACCTCTTCGCCGTCGACCTGGAACCTCTCCACCGACGCCAGCAGCTCTTCGGCCAGCTTGGCGAGCTCCTGGGTCGCGTAGACCATCTCCTGCATCGCCGCGCTCTGCTCCTCGGTCGCGGCGGAGACCTGCTCGGTGGAGGCGGCGTTGTCCTCGGCGACCTTGGCAATCTCGTCCACCATGGCGACCATCTTCTCGGCCCCCGCGGTCTGCATCTGGGAAAGGTCGGCGATGGAGTTTGCCTTGCGCTCGGTCTCGATGACCGTGGCGAGGATCTGCTTGAAGGAGTCCGCGGTGGTGTCGATGTTTTTCTTGCCGGCGCCGATGCTCTTGGAACTCTCCGTGATGGTCTCCTGCAGCCGGCGGCTCTCCACCTTCACCACGTCGATCATGTCGACGATGTCGGTGGCCGACCTGGCGCTGCCGTCGGCGAGCTTCCTGACCTCCTCGGCGACCACGCCGAACCCCTTGCCGTACTCGCCGGCCCGCGCCGCCTCTATGGAGGCGTTCAGGGCCAAAAGGTTGGTCTGGCGCGCCATGTCGACGATGAAGTCGGCGACCTTGCCCACCTGCTGCAGCTTGGCGTTCAGATCCATGAACTGCATGCTGATCAGCTCGACCGAGTCGAAGAAGCTTTTCATCCGCTCCAGCGAGTCGTTGGCGAGCTCGCCGCCGCGCTGGGCGGTGAAGCTGGTGTCGTGCGCCGCCTTGGCGGTCTCCTTGGCGCGGCGCGCCACCAGGTCGACGGAGATCGCCATGTCGTGGATCACCTTGGAGCTCTTGGACACCATCTCCGCCTGGTTCTCGGCACCCCGGGAGATCTGCTCGATCGCCTGGGCCACCTCCTCGGTGGAGGCGTTGATCTCCAGCGCCGAGGAGGAGAGGGTGCGGGAGCTTTCCGAGACCCGCTCCGAGGTCCCCCTGATCTGGCGCACCAGGGTCCTCAGGCTCTCCAGCATGGTGTTGATGGAGAGCGCCATGTCGTGGGTCTCGTCGGGAAAGCGCGTCGGCGGGATCACCAGGTCGCGTGCCAGGTCACCCTGGCTGATCCCCTCGGTCGCCCCGCGCAACAGCGAGATGTTCCTGGTGAACCTCTTGGAGAAGAAGGAGCCGAGTATCAGACCGATGGTAAGCGCCACCACGTAGGAGAGGATGTGGGTGAGCTCCGGGGAGTAGTCCAGCAGCTTCACCCAGGCGGGAATGAACGCCACGCAGGCGATGACGGTCAGGAATCCGAGGATGAATTTGTACCCGATCTGGATGTACATGGTCAGAAGGCTCCTTAGTGGCTGAAATCTGTGAAAGACACCTTTCACCTTTCACCGTTCACTTTGCGCAGGTGTTAAATAACTTGGTAGATCCGCTCCACGGGGCAGAGGGTCCGAAAGCGCCGGCGGGCCGAGCCGAACAGGGTCTCGGATTTGCCCAGCACCAGGATGCCTCCACCGTGCAGGGCGTCGGCGAAGCCGTTCAGGATCGCCTCCTGGCAGCCTCTCTCGAAGTAGATCAGCACGTTGCGGCACATGATCAGGTCGCACTCCTCGCCGGCGAGCGCGGGGTCGTTCAGGTCGGACTGGCTGAAGCTTACCAGGGCGCGGATGTCCGGGCTCAGCCGGTAGCGCTCCCCCTCGGGGGTGAACCAGCGCTCCAGCAGCTCCGGCGGCACCTCGGCCAGCCGGTCCGTGCGGTACAGGGCCTCCCGGGCGACCTCCAGGGTCGCCGCGTCCACGTCGGTGGCCCGAATGGAGACCAGGCCGGCGGCCAGCGCCTCGGGGAAACGCTCCCTGAGGATGAGGGCCAGGCTGTAAGGCTCCTCGCCCCCCGCGCAGCCGACGCTCAAAAGCCGGAGCTCCCGGGTCCCGCCGCGCTCCCGGAGCAGCCGGGGCAGGATCTCCTGGGCCAGCTTCTCGAAGGTCGAGGGGTTCCTGAAGAAGTGCGATACGTGGATAGTGAGCACCCGCAGCAGATGCTCGCGCTCGGCGGCATTGCCGGCCAGGAGCTCGATGTAGGCTTCGGGAGTGGGGGATTGCGTGGCCCGCACCCGGATGTTGATGCGCCGCTTGACGCACTTGTCCTTATAACCGTACAGGCTGAAGCCGCAGTCGGCCTTCAGGATGCGTCCGATCCGCTCGAAGGTGTCGGGCAAGATCTCCGGGTCGCAGCTGCGCGGCAGGCGGTTCAGCATGGGGCGGCGCCGCTGGCGGGCGCGTGGTGCCGATTTCCTGGTGCAGTCGGGGACATCTGGGAACCTCTGCTGGGGAAATCAATGAGAATGCCGGAAACAGGTGAAAAATTCATAACAAATTGCGCGTCAAATGTCAATTCCGACCGCCCCGCCCCGGCAAAAGAAAGCAGAGGAAGGGTGTCCCCCCTATGGAATAGGGGGGAAGCTGAACGCCAAGTGAAGCAGGGGGGTGACTCCGCCGGCAGAGAGACCCCCCTGTCTCGCTACGCGAGCCTTCCCCCCTACTTCGCAGGGGGGACAAAGCCTCCTCCTGACAGTACCCCAAAAAAAAGCCCCGCCTTGAGATGCCGGCGGGGCTTTGGAGTGCGTCTTTAGGATGCCAGGTACTGGGCGATCTTCTCGGTGAGGGTGCCGTAGATGCGCCGGCACTCCTGCTCGTTTCGCTCCAGGAGCGTCACCCTGAAGCCGAGCAGGTTCGTGTTGAAGGAGGAAAGCGGCACCACGCAGATGCCGGTGTGGGCCAGGATATAGTAGACGAAGCGCTTGTCCGGGGCGACCCCGGGCGCGTTGACGATCCCCTCCACCAGGGCCCGCACCTCGGCGTTTTCGATTGGCAGGGTCTGGCGGTCGTTCAGCACGCCGTCCCGGAAGGGGACCGCCATGTAGAAGGCGCCGTTGGTGCGGCACACCGCGAGCTGCGGCACCTTTTTCAGCGCCTCGTAGGTGATGTTGCTCATGCGCTGGTAGCGCTCGATGCGCTCCTGCAGGTAGATCTGGTAGTTCGGGTGCTTCATGATGGCCGGCAGGCAGCGCTGCGGCAGCGTCGTGGAGCAGACCTCGTTCATCTTGGTGGAGAGTATGGCGTTGATGAACTTCTTGAAGCGCGGGTCCCGCTCGCCGTTATAGACCTCGATCCAGCCGCAGCGCGAGCCGGGCCAGGGGAGTTCCTTGGAGATCCCCTTCATGGCGATGGCGGGGACGTCCCCGATCAGGTCGGAGATCGGCACGGTATGCTCGTCGTTATAGACGATGTTGTTGTACACCTCGTCGGCGACGATGAAGAGGTCGTAGGCCTTGGCGATGGCTACGATCTTCTTCAGGATCTCCACCGGGTAGACCATGCCGGTCGGGTTGTCCGGGTTGATGATCATGATCCCGGAGATCTGCGGGTTGTACTTGACGTGGTTCTCCAGGTCCTCCATGTCGGGGTACCAGTTGTCCTCCGGCTTCAGCCGGTAGCAGACCGGAATGGCGTGGGCGTGGGAAGCCTCGCCGATGGAGTGGGTGGTGTAGGTGGGGGAGGGCATCAGCACCCGGCTCTCCGCCCGCAGGTTGCCGTACACCTTGGCGATGGCGTCGCCTAGGCCGTTGAAGAAGATGATGTCGTCCGGGGTGATCTGCGCCCCGCCGCGGCGGTTGGTGATGTCGCAGACGAACTCGCGGGTCTCCAGGACGCCGCGGGTCGGGCAGTAGGCGTAGGAGTCGTCGTGCATCGCCTCGGCCGCCACGATCTCCTTCATCCAGGCCGGGATCAGCTCTCCCTTGACGATCGGGTCGCCGATGTTCTCCCAGTTGATTTTCACCCCGAAGCGCTGCAGCTTCTCGGCGACGGTGACGATGTTCCTGATCTCGTAGGTGAGCTCTCCCGCGCCGGGAGCGACTATCTCGTTGCGCATCTTTTTCCCCCAATGAATTCGCGATATTCGCGAGTATTTTAGCAAGCCCGTTGTGTGCGGCGCGCGTCGGATCCGACCGATCGGTCCGATCCGACTGATCGGTCAGATTTAAATGCGCGCCGTGCTTAACCGAAAAACAAAAAAAGGCCGCGGGGGTCCCCCACGGCCTTCAGTAAAAATCTTTTCTTTCTGAATCAGCAGTGGCGGCTCTGTTAAGGTCTGGCCGCTGCTGCCGATGAGTGGACCCGGCCACCCGATGTAACGCTGTTAGTATGCATGAATTTCGAATAACATGGAGGTGGGCTAAAGTCAACGTTTTTCTCCCGTCCGGGGCTCAGGGGGAGACGGTGAGCCGGCCGTCGCCGTCGCGCCAGCGAAACCAGCCGGCGGGGGCCTGGAGCAGCGCCCAATCCTCCGCTACCCGGACCACCCGGACCTGCTGGTCCCGCGCCAGGACCCCCACTTCGGGCCCTGCCTCGCGCGGCTCACCCTTCAGGAGGTAAAGGGTTTTCTTCATGCCGGGGAGCACCCGCACCAGCCGCCCCGGGAGATACTCCTCCCAGGGCCGGTATTGCCAGCCCCGCGACGGCTGTAGCCATCCCTCGCGGCCGGCGTCGTCGTAGGCAAGCCGCAGCCAGCCCCCGCGGGTGGCGTGGACCGCGACGATCGGCTGCCGAGCGTCGCCGGCCAGCCGGGGGAGCGCGCCGAGCTCGGGTTCCGCGATCCTCTGCAGGCCCGGCTCCTGGTAGACGGGGATGGGGGTGCGCTCGCCCTCCGGGGCCGGGTGCAGCGCCAGCACGCCCAGGCCGCTGTAGGGGCGCGGGGGGGTAGGTGCGGCCTGGGCTTCCGCCGGCCCAAGCGCGACGAGCGCCAGCAGCAAAAGGAGGGCTCTCATGTTAGGCGAAGCGGGCCGCCAACCCCTCCAGGTAGCGCGTGGCCTCCGGCGACCCCTCTTCGGGGGCGAAGCCGGCTTTCTCCTCTTCGGAAAGCGGCAGGTAAGGCCCGGCCTTCGCCTCGAAGAAAACCGTGCCGCTCTCCAGTGCCAGCGCGGCGTGATACACCCCGTGCCGGATATCCGCCACGATCCTGGCCCCGCCTGCCTGCAAAAGGACGCTCCCGGTCACCTCTCCGGCGGCGTCGAAGGTGAGCACCCCCAGGCAGCCGCGCAAAAGGACGAAGCTCTCGTCCTTCTCCGGGTCCAGGTGGCGGTGCGGCCGGATGTAGGAGCCGGGCTCCACGGCGTTCAGGAGCCGGTGGCAGGCGGAGGCGTCGCTTTGGTGCAGGTTGTGGTTCTTCCTGAGGCGCGGCGCGGTGCGGGCCGCAGCGCTCAGGGCGTCCAGGAGTTCGCGGTCGACGATCTGCAGCTCGCTCACGCTTCCACCAGGGCGAACTCGTTGCCGTCCGGGTCGGCGATGACCGCCATCTTGCCCCAGGGGGTGCGCTCCAGGGGCTCGCTGAAACGGGCGCCCTTCTCTTCGAGTCTGGCGCAGAGCTCTTCGAGCCCCTTCACGCTCAGGGTGATCCCGGTGTGGCGGCCTACCAGCTTCTTGGCGTCATCGTGCAGCGCCATGGCGATGCCGAGCGAGGTGCCCTGACCCGGCAGAAACTCCATCATGAACTCGGTCTCCTGGCCCGGAGGGAGCGCCAGCCACTCCCGATAGAAGAGCCGTGCAGCGGGAAAGTCGTGCACAAATACGACGATGTTCTTTATTTTTTCTACCATGCGAACCGCCTTAAATGATATGTTGTGACAGCGTTTTAATACATATCAGAGTGGGCGGGCGCTGGCAAGCTGTTATTGACGGCAAGCGGCGGTGAGGGCGCCTGCGCAGGGGGGGACGTGAGTAAGGCATTCATTCCCAGGGAGGTGTTCGTCGCCTCCTCATATATGGCGCCGGTCGGCCGCTTTAACGGGCGCGAGCGCGAGGCGCTGAGCTTTCTGGAGATGGCGGAAAAGGCCGGGGAGGTCTTCGCCGGCAGCCGCCTGCGGCGCGCCGATATCGATGCCGTCGTGGTCGGCTGCCAAAACCCGGTCGCCTTCTCCGGGGTGGACAACACGGCCGCCAAGGTCGCCGGGGTGCTGGGCATCTCGGGAGCCAAATCGGTGCTGATCGATACCGCCTCCTCCTCAGGCGCCTCGGCCCTGGAGTACGCCTACCTGCAGATCGCCTCCGGCCGCTGCGACCACGTGCTGGCGCTCGGCATCCAGAAGATGAGCGACGTCCCGACCGCCCAGGCGACCCGGATCGTCGCCGGCGTCATCGACCGGGACGAGGCCGAGTTCGGGCTCACCATGCCCGCCTGCGGAGCGCTGGTGGCGCGCGCGCTCATCGAGAAGCTGAAGCTCTCCGTCGAGGAGTGGACCGCGTTCTCGGCCCTTCTGACCCAGAGGGCGCACCGCTTCGCGGCGCAAAACCCAGAGGCGCACCTTAACTTCGAGATACCGCTTGAGGAGTATTACCGCCAGATCGCCAACGGCAAGAACTACCGCTACTGGTGGCCGCTGCGCTACCACGACTTCTGCCCCATGTCGGACGGGGTGGCGGCGGTCCTTTTGAGCGCGACCCCGCACGAGGTGATCGTCTCGGGGGTGGGGAGCGCCACGGACATCCCGACCATCGCGGACCGCCACTACTTCCACAGCTTCCCGGCGACCGTGCGCGCCGCCTCCGAGGCCTACGCCATGGCGGGGATCAAGGACATCACCGGCTTCGCCGGAAAGATCCACGTCAACATGCACGACCCCTTCAACGGCTTTGGCCCGATCAACATGGTGGACCTCGGCTTCGTTCCGCGGCACCGCATGGTCGAAGGGCTTTTGAACGACGAACTGACCGGCCTCAAGGGGAGCTTTCCGACCAACATCACCGGCGGGCTCAAGGGGCGCGGCCACCCGCTGGGCGCCACCGGCATGATCCAGATCGTGGAGAACCACCGGCTCATCGTCTCCGGCGCCTTCCAGATGGGGCTCGCCCATTCCATCGGGGGGCCCATCAACAACAACGTGGTGACGCTCCTGGAGCGCACCAGCCACTACCGCGGCCGGCCGCGCCCGGAGATCGCCAGCTGGGGGCTGCCGCACTTGGGCAGGATGAAGCCCAAGCAGGTGAACGTGACAGAGCTCCTGGCCGGGAAGGGCGAGGTGGAGGGGCAGTTCGTGGCGGCGACCACGCGCTTCGACTTCAAGACCGGCGCGCCCGAGGGAATCATCATCATCGTTTCCTGCGCCGCGGCGGGCGGCAGGTATTCCTTCCTGTTCGGCGTGGGCGGGGAGCACTACCGGGAGGTGGTCCGGCTTGCGCCCGGCGACCGGGTGAGCCTGGAGAAGGACGGCGAGGTCATCCTGGTGAACCGCATCCCGGTGCGGAAGTTTTACCAAAGGACGCTGAACGGAGTGCTGGAACTGGCCGGGACCGGGTGGAAAAAGCTCACCGGAGCAGGTGCCGGGACAGGCGCCGGGACAGGCGCCGGAACAGGCGCCGGAACAGGTGTCGGAACAGGTGTCGGAACAGGTGGCGGAACAGGTGTCGGAACAGGTGTCGGAACAGGTGCTGCGGCCGGAGCTGGAACTGGAACGGGAGCTGGCAATGGAGCAGCCAATGGTACCGGAACAGGCAGCGGTACTGAAGCTGGTAGCGGTACTGAAGCAGGCAGCGGTACTGAAGCTGGTAGCGGACCTGGAGTGGGACCCGCCTGACGCTTTGCCGTTGACAGCAAAAACGTGGCAGGTATAGTGGGGCCCCGAGCCCCTTGGAAATAAGCGACGGAGACCGCAAGCCCCTTGTCGTACGCCCTCATCAAAAGACTGACCGTGATAGCGCTTCCCGCGGGGCTGCTGATTGCCGCCTTTGCCGCGTTGCACCGGGTCCCGCTGCTTCCGGCCGCGCAAAGGGAGCTCGCCGGTTACGCCCCGTACCTGGCGCTGGCCGGCGGCCTCGGGCTGAGCCTCGCCTTCAACCGGGGCCGGGCCTTCTTCGTGCTGCTGCTGATCGGCGCCTTCTACCTGGTGGACCGCAACTGTCTGGCGCAAGGGGTGGGCGAGCCGGTTCCGCGGGCCCTCTTTCTCTGTGCGTCCCTGCTCATTCCCGCGAATCTCTTCCTGTTTTGCTTCATGCGCGAGCGCGGCATCTTCAGCCACGCCGGGCGGCTGCGCCTGGGCTTTCTCGCCGCCCAGGGAGTGTCGGTGTACTGGATCGCCCGCTATCCCCTGGACTACGGCGCCATCCCCGAACTGATCGCCCGTCCCCTGGTGAAAAGCTCCTTCCTCTCGAGTTTCGCTCTGCCCCAGTCGGCCCAGCTCTGCTTCCTGGTGGCCGGGCTTTTGCTCCTGATCCGTGTCCTCAAGAGGCGTTATCCGATCGACGTCGCCCTCCTGGGCACCCTGGTCGCGCTCGGGATCACCTGCAACGGGATCGGCACCGAGTACCTGCCCCCTCTCTTTATCACCGCGGCCGCCCTGCTCCTTACCATCGGCGTTTTGCAGGACTCCCACAGCATGGCTTTCTCCGACGACCTGACCGGGCTTCCTTCCCGGCGCGCGCTCAACGAACAGGTAATGGGGCTGGGGCGCAACTACGTGGTGGCGATGCTGGACGTGGACCATTTCAAGCGCTTCAACGACACCTACGGGCACGACGTGGGCGACCAGGTGCTGAAGATGGTCGGGGCGAAGATCGCGGCCGTGAAGGGTGGGGGGCGCCCCTTTCGCTACGGCGGGGAGGAGTTCACCGTTATCTTCCCGCGCAAGGGTCTGCAGGAGGCCACCCCCCACCTGGAGGAGCTGCGCCAGGCGATCGGCAGCTACCAGCTCTGGATCAGGGGGACCGACCGGCCCAAAGAGGCCGAGGTCGGCAAGACGAAGCGCTCGGGGAGCACGGGGGGCGGGAAGGCCGTGTCGGTCACCATCAGCATCGGGGTGGCTGCCTCCAGCGAGTCCATGAGAACCCCGGCGGAGGTCATCAAGGCCGCAGACAAGGCGCTCTACCGGGCCAAGCAGCGCGGCAGGAATCAGGTCGCCAGCTAGCTCAGGGCCCCGAACCGGGCTGCAATTAAGTTAACGAGAAGACTTTCGTTGTATCCCCCCTGCGAAGTAGGGGGGAAGGCTCGCGTAGCGAGACAGGGGGGTCTCTCTGCCGGCGAAAAGACCCCCCTGCTTCACTACGTTCAGCTTCCCCCCTATTTCATAGGGGGGACAAAAAACCTTAACTTAACTTCAGCACCCGAAACCGGGACGCTGGAGCGTCCCCTGATGCATTCCCACGCCGGAGCGTGGGAACGATCTTTACGATCTTAATCAGCAACTAAAGAGCAGCAAAGGAGTCAGTGCCGCTATGTTCAAGTTCCTCGGAATCATATTCTTTCTTTTCGTCGTCCTCTTCGTCGCAATCGTCATCGAGGAAACCTTTCTCGGCGGCCGCCGCCGGCGCCGCCTGCAGCAAAAGGCGCGTAACGCCCAGGGAATCGGCAAGCCCTAGACATTTGTCAGCTCCCCTCGGATACTTCCCCAGAGTCCCCCGCCTTTCTGCCGCCCAACGCCAAATTCCACTGACGCATCCCTAACGGACCTTTCCCGCCAGGGTAGGTCCTAAGGGTGCTGCACCATCGGCCGCGCCCAAAGGCTCCCGCTGTTGACCTGTGCTCGGCAGGCCGGGGCGCAGCGTCGTCAGGTCAGCATCACCCGCAGATTGACAGAGCAGCGGAGCTTCAGGGCTTCCCTGTGACCAGGTGCCCTCGGCAGCAAAATACTGACACGAGGAGGTCGCAGGCTGAGTACCGCAGAATCTCCACGAATGAGCCAATCATTCTCACTCGCCGAACAATGACATGCCGTGCCCCCTCTCTATTTGAAAATTGTCATCATGGAGTGCGGTAAAAACCTGATTCTCTGCAATTCGCTAATTTTACTGGCACAGTTTGCCGCTTTTGACTGATGTTGATGTCCATCTGACAATAATCCCCGTCACCATCCATCTTTCCTGCCTAAAGTTTCCGTGCCAGCGGCCGAAGAACACACAGAATCGTTATTTTTATGACATCCCTTCCCATCAAGGTCGCGGGCCTGACTGCGTTCGTTTTTTTTATGCGATCTGGGCGCCTGGACCTACCACATCTACGGAGGTATCGCTGTGCGTTTCATTACCATCATCGCTGCACTCATCCTTATGTCCAACAGCAACCTGTTAGCCGCCGACCTCAAGATCGGACACTTCGACCTGCAGCGCATGCTGGCCCAGTCCGACGCCGGCAAAGAGAGCCGGGAAAAGTACCTGGCGCGGGTGAACACCTATCAGGACGAGATGAACCGCCGCGCCGAGAAGCTCAAGGAACTGAAGAACTCCATTGAGGGCGAGGCCAAGAAGCTCAAGGAAAACGAGCGCCCCTCGAACCAGCTGGTGGAAAAGGACAAGGAATACGCGGCACTTTTCCGGGAGTTCCAGCGCCTGCAGGGGGGGTACCAGGACGAACTGAAGCTCTATGACAACGAGCTGACCCGCAAAGTGCTCGAGGAATTGACGCCTGTCGTGGGGGAATTCGCCGTAGCGAACCATTATGACTACCTCTTCAAGTCGCTGGAGCCCTTCGCCTATGCCAGTGAGACCAGGGACCTGACCGACGAACTGGTTCGAATTTTCAACAAGGCGCACCGGAAATAAGCTGCCCCGCCGGCCTTCCGATGGCCGTTGGGTGCCAAGGCCGGGCCGCAGGGGAAATCCTTCCAGCGGCGCAAGGAAGTAGATGCAGGGACGAGCCAGTTCAAAAGCCGGGCCACCCCAAGGGAGGACTGCGCGTGAGGAGGCAAAAGCATGGAACGAGCTGCAACGAGGTGTCGTGCAGGTAGGAATTATTGGCGCAAAATGCTCATGAAACTGCAGGCTGCCGTACTGAGCCTGATCATGGCGCTGGCACCACTCGGTACGGCATGGGGAGCCCCCCCGGCCCCGACCGCGCTGCCGACCGGCGGCCAGGTCGCGGCAGGTCAGGCCAGCATCGCGACCAGCGGCTCCCGGATGGATATCAGCCAGAGCAGCACCCGGGGCGTCATCAACTGGAACAGCTTCGACATCGGGTCGCAGGCCTGGGTCAACTTCAACCAGCCCGGCGCCGGCTCGGTAACCCTGAACCGGGTCACCTCGAGCGACCCCACCAACATCTTCGGCCGCCTGAGCGCCAACGGCCAGGTCTTCCTGCTGAATCCCTCCGGCATCCTCTTCGGCCCGAGCGCCCAGGTGAACGTGGGGGGTATGGTGGCGAGCTCGCTCAAGCTTGCCGACAGCGACTTCCTGCAGGGGAACTACCGCTTCTATCGCGACGGCGACGCCGGGAGCGTGGTGAACCAGGGCTCCCTGTCGGCCTCAGACGGCGGCTACCTGGCACTCTTGGCCCCCGAGGTCAGGAACGAAGGGGTGATCAGCGCCCGCCTGGGTTCGGTGGCGCTGGCCGCCGGAGACCGGATCACCCTGGACCTGACCGGGGACGGCCTCATCAGCCTGGCCGTGGACCCGGGGACGGTGGACGCACTGGTGGAGAACAAGAACCTGGTGCAGGCCGACGGGGGCCAGATATTCATGAGCGCCCAGGGGGCGGGTGCGCTCACCTCCGCCGTGGTCAACAACGAAGGGATCCTGCGCGCCCGGGGGATCGGCGAGAAAAACGGGGTAATCCGTCTGGAAGGTAGCGGCCTGGTCTCGAACTCGGGGACCCTGGACGTCTCCGGAGCCCAAGGCGGCAGCCTGATCATCCGGGGCGACCGCATGGTGAACTCCGGCACCCTGAGCGCCGACGGCGACAGCCAGGGGGGACGCATCGCGGAGACCCTGGACCACGGCCTGGTCGAGACCGCCTCGGCGCTGGTCTCGGCGCAGGGGGGCAACGGGAGCATCACGGTGCAGGCAGGGGATGGGACGCTGTTCAGCTCCGGCAGCTACCGGGCCGACGGCCTGGCGGCCGGCCAGACGGGCGGGAGCGTGACGCTCACCGGTAACCGGGTAGCTCTCATGGGGGCGAGCGTCAGCGCGAGCGGCGACTCCGGCGGCGGCAGTATCCTGGTGGGGGGCGATTACCAGGGGAACAACGCGAGCGTCCCCAACGCGCAGTTCAGCTCGGTGGGAAACGGCGTCACCCTGACGGCCGACGCCCTCCGGCAGGGTAACGGCGGCAAGGTCGTGGTCTGGTCCGATCAGGACACGACTTTCGCGGGGAGCATCAGCGCCCAGGGCGGCAACCAGGGGGGGGACGGCGGGGTGATGGAGGTCTCCGGCAAGCAGGACCTGCACTTCGCGGGCTTTGCCAACGGCTACGCCCCGCAGGGGAGCTCCGGCAACCTGCTGCTCGACCCGAAAAACATCTATATTGACAGCAACGTGACCGGTCAGCTGGAATTCCTCGACCCGCACCCGACCGCCGGGGGGACCTTCGGCGCCAGCAGCACCGCGCTCACCACGACCTCCGGCAGCAGCGTCACCCCGACCGGCTACGTGGTGGTCACCAACCCCACCGACAACCTGGGAGCCGCGGACGGCGGCGCCGCCTACCTGTTCCGGCAAAGCGACCAGGCCCTGATCTCCACCCTGTACGGCAGCCACACCAACGACCAGGTGGGGGGGCTCTTCTACAGCACCTACTCCCCGGTCACCACGCTCACCAACGGCAGCTTTGTGCTCGGCATTCCGACCTGGAACGGCGGCCTGGGAGCCGCGACCTGGGGAAGCGGCAGCACCGGGTGGGGCTCCTCGCCTTCGGCGGTCTCCTCCGCCAACTCCACGGTCGGCTCGCTCACCACCGACAAGATCGGCGATTACAACCAGGTCAAGGTGCTCCCCAACGGCAACTACCTGGTGGCGGACCCCGGCTGGGGCAACGGCAAGGGGGAGGTCACCTTCGGCAGCGGCACCAGCGGCGCCGCGGGGGTGGTCGGCTCCGGCAACAGCCTGGTCGGCAGCACCGCCTCCACCCAGCTGAGCGGCGAATACCTCCAGTACAAATGGGGCGACCAGGTGGGCGGCAACGTCCAGATCCTTCCCGACGGCAACTACGTGGTCCTGGACAGCTCCTGGAACAAGGGGGTCGGCGCGGTCAGCTTCGCCAGCGGCACGACGGGGATCAGCGGGGTGGTGAGCTCCAGCAACAGCCTGGTCGGCACCACCACCAGGAGCGACGCCACCGGCAACGGCAACGGCACCGACAAGGTCGGCTACAGCTTCCAGCCCCTGAGCGGTTCCAAGTTCCTGGTTTCCTCCTCCGGCTGGAACGTGGGTTCCGGCGAGGTCACCTGGTTCGACGGGGTGACCCCGGTGACCGGTGTGGTCTCCTCTGCCAACTCCCTGGTGGGCGGCGCCAACGACTGGCTCTCCAGCGGCGGCATCTCCCTACTGCCCGGCAATAACGCCTACGTGATCAGCAGCCCGAACTGGAGCTCCAACAAGGGTGCCGTCACCTGGGTCCCCTACGCCAGCAACGTGAAGGACGTCACCGTTTCCTCCAGCAGCCTGGTAGGCTCCAGCGCGGGGGACCTGCTGAGCTCCAAGGCCGTTACCGTGCTTGCCGACGGCGACTACGTCGCGGTGAGCCCCAACTGGAGCTCCACCAAGGGTGCGGTCACCCTGGTGGACGGCAGCACCGGCAAGACCAAGTCGGGGCAGAGCTACTCGGTCTCCGGCGCCGACAGCATCGTCGGGGGCCAGTCGGGCGACCAGGTGGGGAGTAACGGAATCCTGGAATTGACCGGCAACGGGAACTTCGTCGCGCTGAGCCCCTACTGGGCCAACGGGGCGAACACCAAGGCGGGAGCGGTGACCTGGTCCAGCGGCTCCACCCCCGCGGTCGGGGCGGTATCGAGCGGCAACAGCCTGATAGGCGCCAGCGCGAACGACCTGGTCGGCTCGGAGAAGTACACCTACTACAACTACGGCAGCACGGCTCCCCTACTCGCCGAGGGGAGCAGCGTCACGCTGCTCAGTAACGGCAACTACGCCGTGTCGAGCCCGATGTGGAACGGCACCCGCGGCGCGGTCACCTGGGTGAACGGCGCAACCGGCGCGACCAGCACCGCAAGCAACACCATCTCGTCCGGAAACAGCCTGGTCGGCAGCTCAGTCGGCGACTTCGTCGGCGGGCTGGGCAACCCCTACGACGTGGTGACCAACACCACCACCCTCAGCACGAGCCATGTCGACGCCATCGGCAACGGCGTCACCGCGCTGGCCAACGGCAATTTCGTGGTGGTGAGCGATTTCTGGAAAAACGGCGCAACCTCCCGGGCCGGCGCGGTGACCTGGAGCGACGGTTCCGGGACCCCGACGCTGGGAGCGCTGAGCTCCTCAAACAGCCTGGTGGGGAGCAACACCAACGACTACGTGGGACTGGGGAAATCCGGCCAAAACGGCGTCGCCCCACTGTTAGGCGGCTACGACGGCAGCGGCGCCCAGCTCTATTCCGGCAACTACCTGGTCACCAGCGCCTATTGGAAGAACGGCTCCATCGCCGGGGCCGGCGCCCTGACCTGGGGGAGCGGCAGCTCGGCGCTCACCGGGACGATCTCCAACGCCAACAGTCTCCTGGGCCTCAAGACCAGCGACGTGAGTGACAACTGGAACATCACGCCGCTCTACGGCACCGGCAATTACCTGGTGGCCAATCCCAACTGGAACAACGGCGCCGTGAGCCAGGCGGGGGCGGTCACCTGGGTGGACGGCTCCACGGGCAGGCTCTCCGACTACGCGGCACGCGGCAGCCACAACATCGTCTCTGCCAGCAACAGCCTGGTGGGAAGCCAGGCGGGCGACCAGGTCGGCTACGGCGTCGACTACCTCTTTAGCGGCATGGACGCCAACTGGAACTACACCTACACCGGCAACTACCTGGTGCTGAGCTCCTTGTGGAACAACGGCTCCCTCGCGGCGGCGGGCGCCGTCACCTGGGGAAGCGGCGTATCCGGCGTCAGCGGCACAATCAGCGCCTCCAACAGCATCCTGGGGAGCAAGGCGAGCCAGGGACTCGGGGGGTACGGGAGCTACACCCCGCTCATCAACGGCAACTACCTGGTGGCGAACAGCACCTGGGACAACGGTAGCGTCTCCAACGCGGGGTACGTCAGCTGGATCGACGGCACGACCGGACACCTCTCCGACTACGCCGCCAACGGCAACCTGAACACCGTCTCCTCCGCCAACAGCCTGGTGGGGACCCACACCGACGACAAGGTCGGTTCCGGGCTGGGCCTGGCCGCCTACCAACCCCCCTACAGCACGAGCGATGCCAGCTACTTCGTCACCTCAAACGGCTGGAACTGCAACGCCGGCGCGCTGACCTGGGTCACCGACACCACCCATCCCTTCGCCGGTGTGGTGGGCGCGGCCAACAGCATCCTGGGCGACCCCAACGGCCACTTCTGGACCGGGGCGGTCACCGGCAACCCGATCACGCTCTCGCCCGGCGGCGCGGCCAACAGCTGGCTGGCCGGATTCACCGGAGACAACGGCCACGTGGTCTTGCTCACCCAGCCGCTCGCCACCCAGCCCGGCATGTCGATCGCGGGCGCCACCGGCTTCGGCAACGCCGCCTCGGGCGACCAGGCCATCACTCCGGACTACATCGCCGGCATCCTTAAGACCGGGACCAGCCTCACCCTGCAGGCGAACAACGACATCTACCTGAAGAGCGGCATCGACGCCAGCGGCGGGACCGCAGGCTCCTCGCTCACCATGCAGGCCGGCCGCAGCATCGCCATCATGGGCGACATCGTGACCGGCAACCGCGACCTGACCCTGGTCGCCAACGAGACGGCGGCCAACGGGGTCTCCAACGCGAACCGGGACGCAGGCGTGGCGACCATCAGCATGGGCGCCGACAGCTTCGGGCACAAGGCCACCATCAACGCGGGGAGCGGCAACGTATCCATCACCCTGGCGGCCGGAGCCGACAAGACCAACAAGGACGCCGGGACCATCAGCCTGAACAGCATCACGGCCGGGAGCATCAAGGTCGTGGACAACGGCAACGGCAACGGCGCCTCGGGGCTGCCCGATCTCAGCTGTGCCACCTGCAGCATGGACCCCGGCTACCGCGGCACCGGCGCCAATCTGGTGCTGAACGCCGGGGCGACGCTCAGCGCGAGCGGTTCGGGGAGCGCGATCACCCTGGCGGCCCTGGGCAATTTCGTGAACAACTCGGGCAACGGTGCCGGTTCGCTCAGCCTTTCCAACGGCTCCGCCCGCTGGCTGGTGTATTCCAACGCCCCGGCGACCGACAGCTTCGGCGGCCTCTCCTCCGGCAACACGGCGCTGTGGGGGCGCAGCTACGGCAGCTATCCCGTCGTGGCAGAGACCGGCAACCGCTACCTGTTCGCCGGCAGCAACGCGGTGACCCTGACCACCAGCAGCGCCAGCAAGACCTACGGCGCCACGGCGGATCTTTCCGGCAACTACAGCCTGAGCTTGCTGGCCGCCAACCGCGCCACGACCTACGGCAGCGTCTTCCTGGACCCGACCGCCGCCGAAATCTGGAGCAGCGCACCGACGGTCACCTCGACCGGGGCCGCTTCCAGCGCCGGCTTTGGTAGCGCAGCGGTCACCGCCAGCGGCGGCGTGGCCAACACGGGCTACTCGCTTGCCTACACCAACAGCGGAACACTGACCATCAATAAGGCGAACCTGACGGTCACCGCCAACAGCGCCTCCAAGATCTTCGGCAGCACACTCAGCTTCGCCGGGACCGAATTCAGCTCCTCGGGGCTGCAAAACGGCCAGAGCATCGGCTCGGTCACGCTCTCCAGCACCGGCGCGGGCGCCGGGGCCTCCGTGGCGGGCGGTCCCTACCCGATCCTCATCTCCGGCGCCACCGGTGGGAGCTTCAGCTCCGCCAACTACAACATCTCCTACGTGAACGGTGTCTTGACCGTCAACCCGGCGGTGCTCTCCATTGTCACCGCCAGCATCATCGGCAACCCGACCAAGAGCTACAACGGCAACAATGCCGCCACGCTGACCAGCGGCAACTACAGCCTGCTCGGCTTCGTGGGGAGCGACTCGGCGACCGTCACCAAGACCTCCGGCACCTATGACAGCGTCAACGCGGGCGCCCGGACCGTCAGCGTGACCCTGGCCGGCAGCGACTTCTCCCCGGTGGGCGGCACCGTCTTGAGCAACTACACCCTGCCGACCGTGGCTACCGGCAGTGGCACCATCTCGCCCCTGGCGGTCACGCTCAGCGCTCCCCAGGTCACCAAGACCTACGACGGGGGACTGCTCTACACGACGACGGCAGGAAACCTGAGCGCCCTCTCCGGAAGCCTGGTGGGAGGCAACACGGTCACTGCTGCGACCATCGCCTACGCCGACAAGAACGCCGGCACCGGAACCAAGGCGGTGACCCTCTCCAACGTCAGCATCAACGACGGCAACGGCGGCAACAACTACACCGTCACGCTGGCCGGCAACTCCAACAGCACGATCAGCAAGGCACACCTGGGCGTGAGCGCGGACAACCAGAGCCGGCTCTACGGCGACGCCAACCCGGCCCTGACCGGCCAGGTCAGCGGTTTCGTGGGCGGAGAGGTCCTGGGGACTTCCGGTGTCACCGGCAGCGCGGCGCTAAGCACCGCTGCGACCGCGACTACCCCGGTGGGGAGCGCCCCGATCGCTGCGGCCGTGGGAACCCTGGCCGCCGGCAATTACGACTTCACCAGCTTCACCCCGGGCACACTGACCATAAACAAGGCCCACTTAAGCGTTGCGGCGGACAACCAGAGCCGTCTCTACGGCGACGCCAACCCGACCCTGACCGCGCAAATCAGCGGCTTCAAGAACGGCGAAAACCTGGGGGACTCCGGCGTCACCGGCAGCGCGGCGCTGGGCAGTACTGCGACCGCAACCACCTCCGTGGGGAGCGCCCCGATCACGGTAGCCGCCGGCTCCCTGGCGGCGGGCAACTATGACTTCACCAGCTTCACCCCGGCGACCCTGACCATCGGCAAGGCGCACCTAAGCGTCGTCGCGGACAACCAGGGGCGGCTCTACGGCGATGCCAACCCGACCCTGACCGCCCAGATCGGCGGCTTCAAGAACGGCGAGAACCTGGGGAGCTCCGGAGTCACCGGCAGCGCGGCCTTGAACACGGCCGCAGTAGCCAGTACGGATGTAGGGGCCGTGCCGATCACGGTCGCCGCGGGCTCCCTGGCGGCAGGCAACTACGACTTCACCAGTTTCACCCCGGCGACCCTGACCATCGGCAAGGCGCACTTAAGCGTCGTTGCGGACAACCAAGGGCGTCTCTACGGCGACGCCAACCCGACCCTGACCGCCCAGATCAGCGGCTTCAAGAACGGCCAGGACCTGGGGACTTCCGGAGTCACCGGCAGCGCGGCCTTGAACACGGCCGCCGTAGCCACCACGGCCGTTGGGAGCACCCCTATCACCGTGGCCGCCGGCTCTCTGGCGGCGGGCAACTACGACTTCACCAGCTTCACCCCGGCGACCCTGAGCATCGGCAAGGCGCACTTAAGCGTCGTTGCGGACAACCAGGGGCGCCTCTACGGCGACGCCAACCCGACCCTGACCGCCCAGATCAGCGGCTTCAAGAACGGCCAGGATCTGGGAAACTCCGGCGTCACCGGCGCCGCGGCCTTGAACACAGCCGCAGTAGCCAGCACAGACGTGGGGGCCGTACCGATCACAGTCGCCGCGGGCTCCCTGGCGGCGGGCAACTACGACTTCACCAGCTTCACCCCGGCGACCCTGACCATCGGCAAGGCGCACTTAAGCGTCGTTGCGGACAACCAGGGGCGCCTCTACGGCGACGCCAACCCGACCCTGACCGCGCAGATCAGCGGCTTCAAGAACGGCCAGGATCTGGGGAACTCCGGAGTCACCGGCTCCGCGGCCTTGAACACAGCCGCAGTAGCCAGCACAGACGTGGGGGCCGTACCGATCACAGTCGCCGCGGGCTCCCTGGCGGCGGGCAATTACGATTTCACCGGCTTCACACCGGGGACCCTGACCATCGGCAAGGCGCACTTAAGCGTCGTCGCGGACAACCAGGGGCGCCTCTACGGCGACGCCAACCCGACCCTGACCGCTCAGATCAGCGGCTTCAAGAACGGCCAGGACCTGGGAACTTCCGGAGTCACCGGCAGCGCAGCCTTGAACACTGCCGCCGTCGCCACCACGGCCGTGGGGAGCGCCCCTATCACGGTAGCCGCGGGCTCCCTGGCGGCGGGCAACTACGACTTCACCAGCTTCACCCCGGCGACCCTGACCATCGGCAAGGCGCACTTAAGCGTCGTTGCTGACAACCAGGGGCGTCTCTACGGCGACGCCAACCCGACCCTGACCGCGCAGATCAGCGGCTTCAAGAACGGCCAGGATCTGGGAAACTCCGGAGTCACCGGCTCCGCGGCCTTGAACACAGCCGCCGTAGCCACCACGGCCGTGGGGAACGTTCCGATCACGGTAGCCGCGGGCTCCCTGGCGGCGGGCAACTACGATTTCACCGGCTTCACCCCGGGGACCCTGACTATCGGCAAGGCGCACCTAAGCGTCGTTGCGGACAACCAGGGGCGCCTCTACGGCGACGCTAACCCGACCCTGACTGCCCAGATCAGCGGCTTCAAGAACGGCCAGGATCTGGGAAACTCCGGCGTCACCGGCTCCGCGGCCTTGAACACAGCCGCCGTTGCCAGCACGGACGTGGGGAGCGTCCCGATCACGGTAGCCGCGGGCTCCCTGGCGGCGGGCAACTACGACTTCACCGGCTTCACCCCGGGTACCCTGACCATCGGTAAGGCGCACTTAAGCGTCGTCGCGGACAACCAGGGGCGCCTCTACGGCGACGCCAACCCGACCCTGATCGCGCAGATCAGCGGCTTCAAGAACGGTCAGGATCTGGGGAACTCCGGAGTCACCGGCTCCGCGGCCTTGAACACGGCGGCCGTAGCCACCACGGACGTGGGGAGCGTGCCGATCACGGTAGCCGCGGGCTCCCTGGCGGCGGGCAACTACGATTTCACCGGCTTCACCCCGGGTACCCTGACTATCGGCAAGGCGCACCTAAGCGTCGTCGCGGACAACCAGGGGCGTCTCTACGGCGACGCCAACCCGACCCTGACCGCGCAGATCAGCGGCTTCAAGAACGGCCAGGACCTGGGGAACTCCGGCGTCACCGGCTCCGCGGCTTTGGATACCAGTGCCGTCGCCAGCACGGCCGTGGGGAGCGTCCCGATCACGGTAGCCGCGGGCTCCCTGGCGGCGGGCAACTACGACTTCACCGGCTTCACCCCGGGTACCCTGACCATCGGCAAGGCGCACCTAAGCGTCGTTGCGGACGACCAGGGCCGGCTCTATGGCGACGCCAACCCGACCCTGACCGCCCAGATCAGCGGCTTCAAGAACGGCCAGGACCTGGGAAGCTCCGGAGTCACCGGCGCCGCGGCTCTGAACACCGCCGCCGTAGCCACCACGGCCGTGGGAACCGCACCGATCACGGTAGCAGCGGGCTCCCTGGCAGCGGGCAACTACGACTTCACCACCTTTACCCCGGCGACTCTGACCATCGGCAAGGCGCACTTAAGCGTCGTTGCGGACGACCAGGGCCGGCTCTACGGCGACGCCAACCCGACCCTGACTGCCCAGATCGGCGGATTCAAGAATGGCCAGGACCTGGGGAACTCCGGTGTCAGTGGCGCTCCGGCACTCAGCACAACTGCTGTCGCCAGCACCGGGGTAGGCGGCGTGCCGATCACGGCGGCTCTCGGCACTCTGGAAGCCGGCAACTACGACTTCACCAGCTACCTCCCGGGAACCCTGACCATCAGCAAGGCCCCGCTTACCATCAGCGCGGATAACAAGGGGAAGGTCTACGGCGACCCGGACCCGCAACTCACCGCGGCCTACAGCGGCTTCAAAAACAACGAAACCGCGGCCGTGGTGAGCAACCTCGTCCTGGACACCGTAACCGGCAAGGCGGCATCGGCCGGTACCCATACCATCACCGCTTCCGACGCCACCTCCGCCAACTATGCCATCACCATGGTGGATGGAACCCTGACGGTAACCAAGGCGCCCCTGACGGTCAGCGCCGACAACAAAGGCAAAATCTACGGGGACGCCGACCCTGCACTCACGGCAACCTTCACCGGGCTGCGTTACGATGACCTACCGGCCGTCGTGAGCGGCCTCACCCTCAGCACGGTCACCGACAAGGGAGCTACTGCGGGAAATCACGTCATCGTCTCCGCAAACGGCGCCGCCGATAACTACAGCATCACCAATGAAAACGGCATCCTGACGGTAGGGAAGGCCAACTTGACCGTGACTGCGGACGACAAGTCACGGCTGCAAGGGGAAGCCAATCCGCCCCTGAGCTACCAGTTCGGCAGCTTCAAGTACAACGACAGCCAGGCCGACCTGGCAGTGCTTCCCGTGGCGGCCACAACCGCGGTGCAAAGCAGCCTGACCGACAGCTACCCGATCACCCTCTCGGGCGGGCAGGCCGCCAATTACGACTTCAGTTACGTCAGCGCGGCACTCCTCGTGAAGCCCGCCCCGTCCCTCGATGTCGGGAACGTGGTGGTCATGCAGGCGCGCTCCGGTAGCCAGCCCGACTCCCAGCCGCAGTTCTCCGGCACCACGGGGACTCCAGGCAGTGCCACGGGGACCGGCAGCCTGATCACGGTAAATGCCGCCCCGATCGTGGGCGCGTCCCTTGCTCCGACGCCCACCGCCGCTCCGACGCCCACCGTCGCTCCGGCGCCCACCGCCGGAACTAACGCCGCTCCGCCGGCAGCAACCGGCAATTCGGCTGCGGGCACCCTGAAGCTGTCGGTGACCGGGGAGAACAAAGGGGGCATGATGGTGACGGAGCAGGGAGGCGGGCTCAGCATCTCGGTGGCTCCCGGCAAGGGAGGCCAGGCCGCCGCGACTGAAAACAGCGCGCCTGCCAAAGGCAACCTGACCATCTACAGCTCCTCGGGCGAAGGAACCAAGAGCGAGGGGAGCTTCGCGGTCAACACCAGCGCCGGCTCGGTGCAACTGGCGCCGTCCGGCGCCCCGGCCGCCCCGGCAGCCGCGGAAGGCGGGGGCACGCGCCAGCCGGGAGCGGAGGGGAGCTCGAAGAGCGCGACCTTCACCCTCACCACGCCTGAAGGCGCCACCCTCGAGTTCAAGGTGAACCAAAACGGCAACACCCTGGACATCCAGCCTGCCAACGAGGCGGCCTGGAAGGCAGTGGGGTCCCTGGACAAAAAGCTCATCACCGCCACCGGTATTATGACCGGCCAGGACAAGCTCAACCTGAAGGTCGATCAGTTGAATGCGGTCATGATCCATGAAAAGCAATAGGGAGGGCGGTTACGTGATAAAGACTCGCAAAACAGGAAACCTCATGCTGAGCGCAGTCGCCGCGCTGGCGGCTGCCTGCCTGGCCGGCGGCCCGGCATGGGGCCAGACCCCGCCCGACGCCGGCAGGCTGCTGGAAGAGACCCAGAAGAGCGTGCCACCCAAGCCGGTCAAGCCGAAGCTCGAGTTTCCGGTGCCGCAGCAGCCGGCAGCACCGGCGGCCGAGGCGGCGAAGCTCATGGTCCAGCGCTTCTCCTTCACCATGGATGCCCCGGTGGTCAGCGAGGCCGAACTTGCCAGCCTGCTGCAGGACTATACCGGTCGCCAGATGAGTTTTACGGAGCTGGAGCAGGCCGCCGACAAGGTCACCCGTCACCTGAAGGGAAAAGGGTACCTGCTGGCCCAGGCCTACCTGCCGCAGCAGGATATCGTCAACGGCGTGGTTGTCATGACCATCCTGGTCGGCCGGTCCGAGGGTGGCAGCCAGGTCGAGACCTCCGGACGCCTAAAACCGTCGGTGGTGCAGAAGATCATGAACCGTGCGGTCCGGAAAGGAGAGCCGCTGCGCCTGAGGGACCTGGAACGCGGCATCCTTTTGGTGAACGACCTGCCGGGGGTCTCGGCCGCCAGCAGCCTGTCCGCCGGCAGTGCGCCGGGCACCACCCGGATCACGGTGAAGGCGAACCAGGGGCACTTGGTAAGCGGCAGCGCGAACCTGGACAACTTCGGCAACCGGTTCACCGGGGCGGAAAGGTTCATCGGAGCAGTCAACATCAACAACCCGAGCGGTTACGGGGACCTGGTCACCCTGAACGGCGTGCAGGCAGGCGACCCGGTCTTCGACACCAATGGTGGCAAGATGTACCTCTGGAAGGCCGGTTGGCAGGTCCCCGTGGGCTACAGCGGGCTCAAATTGAGCGCAGCCTACACCCAGCTCTACTACCGCATCGGCGAGGAGTTAGCCGCCACCGACTCGAGCGGCACCGCCAAGACCTGGACGGTGAATGCCAGCTACCCTCTGATCCGCTCGCGGGATTGCAACCTGTACGGCAACCTGAGCTACGAAAACCGCAACCTCAAGAACCTCCTGGCAGGGGACACCAGCAGCGACAAACGCGTCAAGGTTGGAACGGCCGGCATCCAGGGCGATGCCACCGACAGCTTCGGGCTGGGCGGCTCCAGCTGGTACGGCCTGGCGATCAGCGGCGGGGATCTCGACCTGAGCCGCGTGGCCGTCGACCTCGACATCGACCAGCAAACCCGCAAGAGCAACGGCACCTACTGGAAGCTCAGCTACAACGGGGCACGGCAGCAGAACCTGGGGACGGATTTCTCCCTGTTCGGAGCGGTCTCCGGTCAGTTTGCCGGTCAGGGGCTCGACTCTTCCGAACAGTTGACCCTGGGCGGTCCCACCGGGGTGCGCGCCTATGCACCGGGCGAGGGGACCGGCGACCAGGGCGCACTGGTCAACCTGGAGCTGAGAAAGGACTTCTCCAGCGCCTCGAGCCTCGGCCACCTGCAGGCGGTCGCCTTCTATGATTATGGCTGGGTGGAGCAGCACCAGTCCACCTGGTCCGGCTGGAACGGAGGGAATCCTGGACTCAGGAACAGTTACAGCCTGAACGGTGCCGGCGCGGGGCTCAACCTGAGCAAGAGCACCCAGAGCCTTCAGTTTCTCCTGAAGACCTTCTGGGCGACCACCATCGGCACCAATCCAGGCAAAAGCGCTTCAGGGCACGACAGCGACGGCAAGAACCTGGACAACCGTTTCTGGGTGCAGGGGGTAATGTACTTCTGAGCCGTTGCCCCAGTATTCGAATACCGCCGCCGTAATGGAGAGATATCCCGGTTGAATTACCTGGTTGTCGACCGTCACGGCGGTTTTTTTGCCCAAATGGAGCCGCAGGGCTTTTTGTCCGATATTGCCCCGTTGTGAGTGACACTCGTCCCACAGGGTACGGCACCATTGGGTCTCCTTTCTCTGAGAGGTTTTGTCCTACAATGGGAGCGCTTATCGCTTGACATGGCGACATGAGCTGGAGTACTTTATAGGCGGCTAATTATCAGTTCCACAATTAGCCGCGCCGTGGCAAAGCTGGGAGTGGGCCAAGGCTTCCATCTTTCAAATCCCAGTGGGAGAGTATCTCGCGTGTCGGACGCGAACTGTTCGACGGGCTTTATGCCAGCGGGCGCGATACCATTGCCAGTGTTCTTGCGACTGATATACGTGCACCCGTAAAGCTATGTCAGGAAAGCTTTCGGAAAGGTCCGTTGTGACATCGGGTCCCTCATGCCCGGACCAGCAGCGCCGGGACTCGACCATTGCTGGCGATGGAGGAGCGGGTGAGGATCACAGCGATCATCGGCAGCTACCGCAAGGGGGGCATCATCGACCAGACGGTGGACGAGATGCTCGCTGCGGCCCGGGAGGCGGGTGCCGAAACGACCAAGATCTATCTGGTCGATACCCGTATCGAGTTCTGCACCAACTGCCGGCTTTGCGCGCAGCAGGACGGCGCGGCGCGGGGCGTTTGCCCCATCGCCGACCAGATGGGGGACGTGCTGGACCAGGTCGAGGCTTCAGACGCCATCATCCTCGCCTCGCCCACCAACTTTGCCACGGTCACTGCGCTCATGAAAAGGTTCATCGAGCGGCTGGTCTGCTACGCTTACTGGCCCTGGGGAGCGGCCGCCCCGAAGGCGCGTGCCCGGCACCTGCCAAGGCGTGCCGTCCTGGTCGCGTCTTCCGCGGCTCCGGCGCTTTTCGCCCGCCTGGGGACCTCCATAGTCAAACTGCTGAAACAGGCCGCCGGACTTTTGGGCGCCAAGACGGTCGGTGTGCTGTTCATCGGCCTTGCCGCCCGGCAAAGTCGCCAGGACCCGGGTGAGCGGGTCCGGAAGAAGGCCCGCCTGCTGGGAAAGAAACTCGCCTGCACGTCCGTATGATTTGGTGCTATCAGAACCGTTGCCAGGTTCATTCATCTTTAAGTGAGGTGTTATGTTAATCCAGGGTGCCTTCATGCATGTGAAAGATTCGTTGATTGCCGGCCAGTTCCTGAAGTTCCTGGCCGGGGCGGCTCCGGCTGGGCATTTCTTCGTGGCACAGCCGCCGCCGGGGATCATCATGACCGCGGCCATAGACTGGAGGGTCATCGTGCCGGATACCGACTCCATCGACGCTTTGGCCGCGGCACTTTGGAGCGGCTACGAGTCGCTGGTATTGGCACAGGGGAAAGGCGATAACGGGAACTGCCCGCAGATCTTCATCCAGATCAAGAATCTAAAAGGTGAGTGCGATCAGTTTACCATAGGGAAGGATATTGATAAGAAGGATGGCTTCATGCACAGAGTCCGGGAAAGTATAGCGATACTCTCTTCCAAGAACAATGAAGCAGTACTGCAGGAAATAGAGAGAACCAGCACCTCTGATTACTGGGCGCAAATGGCCTAGGTCTTCGAATTTTAGCAGCCCTTCCGAAACAGGAGGGGCTTTTTTTTTTGACTGCTGCACGACTGCTGCACGACTGCTGCAACCCACGTTCCAGCCTTCCGCAAGCTAGCCGCCCACCGATCGGCCCTGCAGGTACCGGCCTTCGGCAGCGCGTCCGGCTACCCTCATGCCGCCATCGGCCCGCCTATCAGCCGCCATCAGCCCGCCGTAACCACCTTACACCCTGCGTGGGCCGGAGAGTGTGAAGCCGTCTGCCCGAGTCCATATCTGGCGGGTTGATCTCAAGCGTTTGTGGATTGGCGCACTAGCCATGGCACCGGGCTCATTCAGGGCGGACCTGGCGGCAGTGTCATGAGCGGGCTCTTCCTTTGACTGGTCGAATTGGATCACACATCCTCCGGAAAGACTGTCGGCAGGTCGCTTTGCATGGCAAAGCCATCATCTCTACCTATCGCCAAACGCGAAGAATTCTTTAGGGGAAAAGGGCCGATCAGGAGGTGTTTCGCGGCAGGGCGGGATTTAGATGAGCACCTTGCGCCAAACCTCGACGACGGTACCTATGGTCCGCGTGCCGTCATCCGGCCGAAACGGGGCGTAGGCAGGGTTGTCCGGGGCCAGGTAGACGTCCGCGTCCTTAAGACGGTACCTTCTCAGGATCGGCTCGCCCCAGCGGTTGTTTACCAGGACGATGTCGCCGCTTTTTTTCTCGCCGTCCGGGGTGAACGGGGTGAAGATGACCAGGTCGCCGTCGCGGATGGTCGGGGCCATGAAGTCGCCGTAACACACGATGGCGTAGCAGCCATCGGGGAGGTTTGGGACGGAAATGTAGCTGCCGGACTCTCCGCTTACCTGCGGGAAGTTCTCCGGAATCACCTCCAGCAGCGGAGCCTTGCCCCCGGCCGGCGCGCCGGAGGAGGCCTCACCCTTGAACGGCTCTCCGGTCCCCTGGGTGAGCCAGACCGGGTTGATGCCGTGGGTGTGGGTGAGGGCGATCAGCAATGTGTCGGAAGGGCTCTTGCGGCCGGTCTCTATGCCGCTGAGAAACCCCTGCACAATGCCCAGCGAATTGGCGAACTCCTTCTGCGTCAAACCCAGGGCAAGCCTCGCTTTACGGATACGTGCCCCGGTCTCGGTCTGATATTCTCCTGAAATCATAAATATCTCCAAGTAATAATAGTGTGCACTGAGTATTCGCCTTGACACGCCTGGTTAAGTTGCTATATAACCGTACTATAGGATCGCGAGGCAACCATAGCAGGTTTTCCGCCGTGGTTCAACAAAAAAATTCTCTGAGATATTTTCACGGGCAAAGAGAGGGGGGGCATATGGAAAGGGCACATTATCGTTTATACGAGGTTACCCAGTTGGTGAAGGGAGATGCGCTGGGAAACGCGCTCATGGAGGAAGTCTTGACCACGTGCTTCGACTTTGCGCTGGGGGACCGGGACGCCCTGGAAGGGCTGGTCGCGGCCCTGAACCGCTTCAATAGCCATCTGTCGGGTTATGGCGAGCCGGTAGCTTCGGGTCTTTTCCAGGGTACGCCGAAAGAGGTCTCGCTCTGGGCGGAGCAGCTGACCAGCGAAATTTTCGCCAACCGGGCGTAGCGATATTTGGGCCGCTGGCCCGGCTCCTTTAGGGCCGTGCCGTCAGCGGCGCTTCGCCTAAAACCCCTGTGGACCAGGAAAGGTTCGTCAGCGAGACCTGATAGTCGCGGCGGGCCTGCGCCAGGTTGCTCTTGGCCTGCACCAGGTTCAGTTCGGCATCCTCCACCTCCAGCCTGATCTTCACCCCAAGTTGATACCCCTGTTCGGCCATGGCCAGCAGCCTTTCCGCCTGCTTCACGGTGCCGGTGAGCGCGGTCAGGATCTGCTGCGCCTCGTTCACGCCAAACCCCGCGTTACGCACCTCGAGCGACACCTCGTCGAGCTGCTGCGCCTCCTCCAGTTCCCTGGTCCTCAAGTCGCTCCTCGCCTGCTGCACCTTCCCCGTTGTCTTGAACCCGTCGAAAAAGGGGAAGGTCAGGAAGAGCCCGACGTCCCAGGCCGGCCCGTCGAAGGTCCTCTCAGCGGCTTCCAGCTGGTGGTAGCCCACCCCAGCCCTGAGGTCGAGCTTCGGCTTGTTTTCCGCCGAGGCGATGTTGACCAGTTCCCGGTTTATGCCGACGCGGTGTTTCAGGTCGGAAAGCTCCGGCCTCATGCGGCGCGCGGTGGCGAGCGAGTCCTCGAACGGAGGGAGCTTTATCAGGGTCGGCTCCAGGGTGCCCGCCACGTCGAGGTCGCCCTGTTCCAAGGCGAGCACCAGGCGCAGGCGCTCCTTCGCGGTCCGGATCTGGTTCTCGGAGCGGATCAGCTCGGGCCGGGCGTTGTCGACGGCGACCTGCGCGGCCAGCAGGTCGTAGTCGGTGGCGACGCCCGCGGCGAGCCTTTTCTGCGCCTCGGCCAGGTGGCGCTCCTTTTGCTGCAGGTTGGAGAGAGCCAGCGCACGCAGCTCCTTGGCGAGCAGCACGTCGTAAAAGGCGACCGTCACGTCCCGGCGCGCCGCCTGCTGGAAGACCCGCAGCTGGTCCTCGGAGGTCTTGAGCCCTTCCTTGGCGCCGCGGATCGCGGCTCCCACCTTGCCCCAGCTGAAAAGCGTCTGGGTCAGGCGCAGGTCGACCGCCCGGGTCTGCTCCCCGGTGATCCCTCCCATGAGGACGCTCTGGCTGTCGTCCCTGGTATAGGCGGCGGAGCCGTTCAGGGAGAGGGTGGGGAGGGCGGCGGCGCGCTCCTCCAGGTATCTCCCCTGGACCAGGTCGCCGTAGGCGCGCGCCTTCTGGATGTCCCGGTTCTGCTGCAGGGCGAGGGAAAGCGCCGCGTCCAGGGTGAGCACCCTGACCGGCGGCTCGGCACGGCAGATGCCGGGGGCCCACGCGAGGGCCAAGGCGAGGCAAATGCTGGGAACCAGGGGGGATTTCAGCTTCCCCTTCCAGCTCCGTTTCAACCACGAGCTCAGGTCGTCCATGAGGGTGTACATCACCGGCACCACCAGAAGCGTCAGCAGGGTCGAGGTCAAAAGGCCGCCGACCACGGCGCGGGCCATGGGGGCGCGTCCCTCCGCACCGGCGCCGATGGCGAGAAAGAGCGGCATCATGCCGAAGATCATGGCCAGCGTGGTCATGATGATGGGGCGCAGCCTGGTGCGCCCCGCCTGGATGACCGCCTCACGCCGCTGCATGCCGTCGCGTTGCTGCAGGACCTTGGCGTAATCGACGAGCAGGATGGCGTTCTTGGTCACGAGCCCCATCAGCATGATGAGTCCGATCAGCGACATGATGTTTATCGTGTCGCCGGTAAGCTTCAGCATCCCGGCCATGCCGACGATGGAGAGCGGCAGCGACAGCATGATGGCCAGCGGCTCGAAAAACGACTCGAACTGGGCCGCCAGGATCAGATAGACGAAAAGCACCGCCAGCAACAGCGACTCCCCCATGTAGCCGAAGGATTCCGCCATGTCCTCTGCCTCGCCGGAAAGGTTGATGGAGTAGCCGGGCGGCATGTTGATCCTTTTTGCGGCGGCCTCCACGTATTTGGTCGCCGTGCCGATGGGGAGCCGGTCCAGGTTGGCGCTCACGGTGACCTGGCGCGCCAGGTCGCGGCGGTTGATCTCGGTCGGGGAGGCCGCCACCAGCGTATTCGTCATGCTTCCCAGCGAAACCAGCTTGACGCCGCCGCTGCCGTCAGGGACGGAAACCTTCAAGTCGCTCACCTGCTCGGCATTTTGCCGCAGGCCGGCCGGCAGGCGCACCCGCACGTTCACCGCATCGCCATCCTCATCCTCATAGGTGGAGATCGCCTCACCCCCGACCAGCCGGCCGACCGCGCCGACGATGTCGCTGGTGGTGACCCCGGCCGAGAGGGCCTTGTCCCGGTCCACCCGCAGGCGGTACTCGGGGATATCGTTCTCCAGGGTCATGGAAAGGTCGACGATACCCGGCACCTTGTAGAGCTCTTCCTTGAGACGGGCGCCGATCTCCTTGAGCGTCGCCAGGTCGTCGCCCTTCAGGTTGACGTTGAGCGGCTTCTGCGCCCCGCCGACCTGACCCACTTCCTCGATGGAGAAGGTGATGCCGGCCACCTTGCGCAGCCGCTCGCGCATCTCGCGCTGCAACTGGAACTGGTTCTTGTGCCGGGCGCTCCTTTCCTTGAGCTTCACGTATAAAAGCCCATCCCGTACCGTGCCGCTGTCGCCGGCGCCGATGGTGGCGTAGGTGTGATCGACCTCGGCTGACTCCCGGACCGCCGCCAGCACGGCAGTCATCCGGTTTTCGGTCTCGGACATGGAGGCGTCCGGCGCGGTCTTGAAGGAGATCTGGAACTCCCCCTTGTCTTCCGGGGACATGAAGGACGATTCCAGGGTACCGAAGATCATGATGCCGGCCACAAAGGAGGCAAAGGCGAGTGCCATGACCGACGTGCGATGGTCCAGCGCCCAGCCGATAGCGCCGCGGTACTTGTCGGCGCTGCGGTCAAACCAGAGGTTGAAGGTCTCCAGGTAGCGGGCGATCCCCTTGCGTTTCCCCTGCAGGTGGATGGACGGGTCGTGCCAGCGGGAGGAGAGCATCGGGTCGAGGGTGAAGGAGACGAACAGCGAGACCAGCACGGCAAAGGCGACGGTGATGCCGAACTGGTAGAAGAAACGCCCCACGATCCCCTTCATGAAGGCCACCGGGATGAAGACCGCAATGATCGACATGGAGGTGCTAAAGACGGCCAGGCCGATCTCGCTGGTGCCGAAGCGCGCGGCCTCCATATGGTCCTTGCCCATTTCCAGGTGGCGCACGATGTTCTCCCGCACCACGATGGCGTCGTCGATCAGCATGCCGATGGCGAGCGAGAGCGCCATCAGGGTCATGACGTTCAGGGTCATCCCGAGGGCGTTCATGACGATGAAGGAGGAGATCACCGAGATGGGGAGGGTGACGCCGGTGATGACCGTGGAGCGCCAGGAGTTGATGAAGCAAAAGACGATCAGCACCGTCAGGATGCCGCCGATCAGCAGGGTCTCCTTGACGTCGGCCAGAGAATCGCGGGTCATGATGGAGCCGTCGCGCACCAGGCTAAGGGTCACGCCGGGCGGCATCTCCTTTTGCACCTTGGCGATCACCTTCTTGACCGTATCCACCAGTTCCACCTGGTTACCGCCCGACTGCTTGTAGATATCGAGGCCGATGGCCGGCTCCCCGTTGATCAAGGCCAGCTTGCGCTTTTCCTCCACCCCGTCGCTCACCTTGGCGACCTCCCCAAGGGCGATGGGGCGGCCGTTTCTCTGGACAATCGCCATCTGCCGGTACTGGTCGGCCCGGTCCGGTTTCCCCTCGATGCGCAGGGGGTACTCGGCCGTGCCGCGGGTGATGCGCCCCAGCGGGGTGTTGGTGTTCTCGGACTTGATGCCGTTCACCACATCGTTGACCCCGAGACCCAGGGAGTCGAGCCGGGTCGGATCGAGATCGACGCTGATCTCGCGCTTCTGCCCGCCGATCATTTCAACCTTGCCCACCCCAGCCACGCTTTCAAAGCGCTTCTTGACCTTCTTTTCCACCAGGGTGGTCAGCTCCCGGGGCGACAGGGTGGAGGACTGTACGGCCAGGGCCGCAACCGGCGCGGCGTTGAAGTCCAGCTTCTGGATGATCGGCTCCTCGATCCCCGTCGGGAGCGAGCCGCGGATCGAGGAGATCTTGGCCCGCACCTCCTGCGCCGCGTCGTTGACCTTCTCCTCCAGCCGGAATTGCACCACCACGCTGGAGACCCCTTCGCGCGAGGTGGACATCACGTGCTTGACGCCGGCCACCTGGTTGACCGCTTCCTCGATCCGTTTGGAGAGCTCGCGCTCCACCGTCTCGGGGGACGCGCCGGGGAAGGTCGTGATCACGGAGATGATCGGGAACTCGACATTGGGAAACATCTCGACGGAGAGCCTGCGATAGGAAAAGATGCCGAGGATAACCAGTGCCAGGACCATCACCGAGGCGAAAATGGGGCGTTTGATGGCTGTGTTGGACAAAATCATGGTGGTGTGCTTCCTCTATGGAAAAATGTCTGAGCCGGCGGGTGGCGCCGGTAAGGCCGCGTGCGCGCACCCGCTTCAGGATGCGCCCTGCCTACTTCGATGTGGCAGCTATAACCACCTTGTCACCATCCTTGAGGACGAAGGCGCCGCGGGCGACGTACTTCTCGCCGGGCTTCAGCCCCGAAACGATTTCCAGCAGATCGCCGTCGGCGGCTCCGATTCCTACATGGCGCAGGCGGGCGGAGTCCCCCTCGATGACGAACAGGGTCGCCTTTTTCGCGACCAGGTCGACGCCGGCCAGCGCCTGCCGGGGGAGCTGGAGCACGCCGGCCCGTTTGCCGGTGATGATCCTTCCCTTGGCGAAGAGTCCCCCCTTCAAGGTTTCGGGTACGTTGCTCACCTCGGCAATCACCTTGAGGGAGCGGTCGGCCGCCGACAGCTCGGGGTTAAGGTACCTGACCTTGCCAATGAACGTCTTGCCCGGGAAGCTGTCGACACTGAACTCGAGCGGCTGGCCGACCTTCACCAGTGCCGATTCGGAGGAGGGGACCGTGACCGTCAGGTTCAAGAGCCGGTTGTCGACGATGCGAAAGATCGGCTTCCCCGCGGCGGCGTCGCTCGCCAGGTCACCGACGTTGACCGCGCGCAGCGCCACAATCCCGTCGATCGGGGAGAGCACCATCCCCTTGGCAAGGCGGGCCTTCGCCTGGCGCAGATCCTCCTCGGCAACCCTGATCTGCGCCCGGGCGGCTCCGGTGCGTGCCGCATTGGCGGCCGCCTCGCTCCGGGCGTCGTCGACGGCCTGCGCGGTCGCGAGGCCCGCTTCCTTAAGCTTCACGGCCCGGGCCAGTTCCCGCTCGGCACGAGTTGCCGTCACATTCGCCTGGGCGAGCCCTGACTGGGCGGATTGGATGCCCGCCTCGGCTCGCTGCACCGCGGCCTCAGTCTCTGCGACGTCGATGCGTCCCAGGGGCTGCCCCTTGTGCACCCGAACCCACTCGGTAACGTAGACCTCCTTGACGAGCCCGGGAATCTGGGTCTTCACCTCGGCGGAGAATTTCGGCTCCAGGCTCCCGGTTACCTCCACCCCTTCCACCAGTTCGGACGCGGCGGCAACCCCCACCCCGACGGCCACCGGCGGCTTGGCCAGGGCCTGCCCCTTGGTCTCGGCAGCTACCTCCTTTTTTGAGCAGCCGCTGGCAGCTGCCAGCAGCCAGATTGCTGCAAGTATCGGTACCAACTTCTTCATTGCGATTCTCCTATAGATAGGTTCGCGCCGGGGAGGGCGCCCCACGGTTTGGTTGCCAGTCCTGCCATGACCAGGCCGAGCATGCGCACCATCTGCATGCGGTCGATGCGGGCGGGTGTGGAGCAGAGTTGCTCGGCCATGGCGGCGTTGAGGATGCTGATGATGGTCCAGGCCGCATCGCTGCTGTCGTTAGGCTGCAGTTCGCCGCTTGCGATTCCTTCGCGGACCAGATCGTGGATGGTCTCCAGCATCGTGGTGAAATATGTCTCGAAGTTGATCTCGGGAGCCCCTTGGGGAGGGCCGTAATAGATGGCGTAGATAAGGCGCACCACCTCGATGTTTTGCACGACGAGGTCAAGCATCATGGTGCAAAAATGCCCGATTCGTTCGCTGACCGTTCCCTGCAGGTCGCCGATGCGTCCGATGTAGTCATCGAATTCGCTGAAGGAGCCGTTGAGCAGCTCCAAGTAGAGCCCTTCCTTGCTGCCGAAGTAGTAGTAGAGCACCGGCTTGGTGACGCCTGAGGCGGCGACGATCTCGCGCACCGATGCGGCGGCGTATCCCTTGTTGTTGAAGAGCACCAGGGCGGCGCTTAAAAGCTTCTCCCGCGCCCCTGCGCCTTGCCTTTCGGCTGCTGCTTCCTGTACCATGGTTCCCCCGGTTTGCGACTGGCCGCTCTAATTAGCATGATGCCCGCTGCTTGTCAATAGAAAGCTACCGACCGGTAGGTAGGTCCGATTCATGAGTTAATGGATTGATTTTTTCTTGGCAAGTTTATATAGTGGCCTGATAGCCTAAAGCCAAAGGATGGACATATGGTACGAACTATTCTCACCTACCCGGACCCCGAGCTGAAGAAGCGCTCCAACCCGGTGACGGTAATTACGGAAAAGACGAGGGAATTGGTGCGCGATATGGCGCATACCATGTACGACGCTCCCGGGGTTGGCCTCGCGGCCCCCCAGATCGGCGTACACCAGCGGATCATCGTGATCGATGTCTCCGCCAAGGACGAGGCCCCTGAGCTCATCGTCGCCATCAACCCGGAGATCATCCATGCCGAAGGGGAGGAGTTCGAGGAAGAAGGGTGCCTTTCGGTCCCGAAATTCTCGGCGAACGTCCGCAGGCACGCCCGGGTCGTGGTGAGGGCGCTCAACCTGGAAGGGGAGGAGGTCATCTTCCGGGCCGACGAGCTGCTCGCCATCGCGTTCCAGCACGAGATCGACCACCTGGACGGCATACTCTTCATCGACCATCTGTCGCCGCTCAAGCGCGGCATATTCCGCAAGCGCTACCTGCGCGCCCAGGAAGACGCCAGGGAGCACCATTGATGACTGGCCTACGCATTGTTTTCATGGGAACCCCGGAATTCGCCTGCCCGACCCTCAGAACGCTGATCGAGCGCGGCGAGCAGGTCGTGGCGGTCGTCACCCAGCCGGACCGCCCCAAGGGAAGAGGGCAGCAGACCCTGCCGCCGCCGGTAAAGCTCCTGGCCCAGGAGCACGGCATCCCGGTCCTGCAGCCGGTGAAGGTGCGGCACCCCGACGTCATCGAGGAGATCAGGGCACTAAAGCCCGATCTGATCGTGGTGATCGCCTTCGGGCAGATCCTCCCCAAGGCACTGCTGGAGATCCCGGGGAAGGGGTGCATCAACGTGCATGCCTCGCTGCTGCCGCGCTACCGCGGTGCGGCGCCGCTCAACTGGTGCATCATCAACGGCGAAACGGAGACCGGTGTCACCACCATGCTGATGGACGTCGGGCTCGACACCGGCGACATGCTGCTCAAAAGTGTGACCCGGATCGACCCCGACGAGGACACCAGCAGCCTGCATGACCGCCTCTCCCTGATCGGCGCCGAACTGCTCGCCGAGACGGTCGACCTGGCGGCTCAGGGGCTGCTCGCGCCGGAAAAGCAGGACGACGCGCTGACCTGCTACGCCCCGATGCTGAAGAAGGAAGACGGCCTGATCGACTGGGGCAAGGACGCCCCCGGGGTCAAGAACCTGGTGCGCGGCATGACACCCTGGCCCGGCGCCTACAGCTATCTGGACGACAAGCTCCTCAAGGTGTACCGCGTGCAGAGCGCTTCGGGGACCGGAGCCCCGGGCGAGGTCCTGGCCGTCGGCCGGGGCGGAATCGAGGTGGCCTGCGGAAGCGGCAGCGTCATCATTCATGAATTACAGCTGGAGGGGAAGAAACGCCTCCCGGCCGCCGAGTTCCTGGCCGGGTGCAAACTCGAGCCCGGTGCGTTTCTCGGTAAAAAGGGGTTGCTCGTTGGCTGATAAAGAACCATCACAGAAACCTCCTAAGAAACGGCTTTTCGTAGCTCTCATGGGGCTCACCTGCCTCCTGGTGGTCGGGCTCATCTACCTCGGCTGGTGGATCCCCACCAAGGGGCTTGCCAACATCCACCCGAACCTGCCGCGCCTGGCCGGCATGGTGTTCGGCGTCCTGTCGGGGATCGCGCTGCTCGGGACCCTGCTCCTGGTGCTGACCACGGCTCTTGGCAAGGACATCCTCTTCACCAAGTTCATGCGCGGCGTGGTCATCAAGTTCCTGCTCCCGCTCATCGAGCAGATCGGCAGGATCTTCGGCATCTCCAAGGACACCATCCGCCAGTCCTTCGTCGCCATGAACAACTCACTGGTAACCTCCCAGCGGCTCAAGATCAAGCCGGACCGCATCCTCATCCTGTTGCCCCACTGCCTGCAGCTCTCCGACTGCGAGATCAAGGTGACCGGGGACATCGGCAAGTGCGTGCGCTGCGGCCGCTGCGACATCATGGGGCTCGCCGAACTGGCGCAGAAGTACCACGTGGACATCTCCGTCGCCACCGGCGGCACGCTGGCGCGCAAGGTCATCATCGAGAAGCGGCCCAAGCTGGTCCTGGCGGTCGCCTGCGAGCGCGACCTCACCTCCGGGATCAAGGACTGCTACCCCCTGCCGGTCATCGGCGTCCTGAACGATCGTCCCTTCGGCCCCTGCTTCAACACGCGGGTGGACGTGGAGAAGATCGATGCGGCGCTCCGCTCCGTGCTGCTCTAGCGCGGGCTTCCCATGCACGATAACCTCCTTTCCGGATGCCGGCGCTGCTTCCTGGGGCTCGGCCTGCCGCTCCTCCTGCTGCTCCTGACCTGCGCGCTCCCTGCGCCGGCAGGCGCCGGTCCGGGTGTACTGATCTCCGACTACCGGGTGATCCGCTCGCCCGCCCGGGACGCTTCCGGGAGGCTGCTGCTGGCGATCAGGAGCTTCAAAAGCGACGGCGTGGCGCAGTTCTTGGCTGTCGATCCCGCCAGCTTCCAGAGCTTCGTCCTGCCTGCCACGACCCTCAAGCTTTCCGGAGCGACCCCCGAGACTGCCCTCGGCTCGTCGCGTCTCATGAGGGCGATAAAACGCTACGACGCCCCTCCGTACCCGCTGCAAAACGGCGGAGCCACCCGGGCCGCGTCCCAGGTCGCCGGCGAATTCCTGACGGTGGACCTCTGCCCTTCCCGGCGCCCCTTCGAGCGGGAACTGTTCCAGGCTCTGGCCGCGACGGGTAAAGGGGCACCGGTCCCGGTTGCCGTCGCGGTCTCCGGAGTCTGGCTTGCGAGCCACCCCGAGGAGCTCTCCTATTTAAGGGGGGAGTCCGCGGCAGGCAGGCTCGCCATAACCTGGATGAACCATTCCTACCACCATGTTTACGAACCCCGGGCTCCGTTAGCGCGCAACTTCCTGCTCACCCCGGGTACCGATTTCTCGGGCGAGGTGCTGGAGTTGGAGCAACTGCTGCTCTCCCGCGGGATGGTCCCTTCCCCCTTCTTCCGTTTCCCCGGGCTGGTTTCCGACGCCGCGACCGTCAGGCGCTTGCGCGAGCTCTCCCTGATCCCGGTCGGCAGCGACGCCTGGCTCGCCAAGGGGGAGACCCCCCGCAAGGGAAGCTTCATCCTGGTGCACGGTAACGGCAACGAGCCAAAAGGCGTGAAGCTGCTCCTGCCGATGCTGAGAAGCGGAGAGCTGCAGCTGCTGCCGCTCCCTGAGGCTTTCGAAAACTGAGGTGCCGAGACTCCCTCTCCCGGAGGCTATCCTTTCGGCCGATGCAGGCACTTCGTGGCAGATTCCCCCCCACCCCGACCCTCCCCCGCCAGGGGGGAGGGTCGGTTTAGCTCATTCGCCCCTATGGACTTAGATGAAGAACCTACTTCTCGCACTGATTCTCGCCTTTTCCCCCATCCTGGCCCACGCCGCCACGGACGCCCCGCGCTATGCGGTCGCGGAGGGGCCGACGCCGGTTCTCAACACCCCCGATTTTGCCAAGGTCTTCGGCAGCTCGCAGCGACTCGACCCCTGCCGGGGGGCGCGGCCGATCGAGTTCATCGCCCTGCCGGGAACGCTTTTCAGGATAATGGGGGAGCAGCTGGAAGGTGGGTCGACGGTCTACCGGGTGACCAGCAACGACTACCCTTACCCGTCCCGGGCCGGTCTCTTCGTGGATCCCCGCTTCCTGAAGCTCGTGGACGGGCCGCTGTCGGAGCGCAGCCGCGCACTTCCCGGGCTTGCCGAGGTGCAGCAGGAACTCCTGGCGGCGCTCGGCAGGCCGTACGTCTGGGGGGGGAACCTGAGGGACGGGGTGCCGTTGCTGGCGAAGCTCTATCCGGGTGCCGACACCCTGGCCGGGATCGACTGCACCGGGCTGCTTTACCAGGCCACCAACGGCTGCACCCCGCGCAACAGCACGGCCCTGACGGACTTCGGCCAACCGGTTTCCATCGCCGGACTCTCGCCTGAGGGTGTCGCGCGCCAGCTGCGCCCTCTCGATCTCATCGTCTGGAAGGGGCACGTGATGGTGCTGCTGGACCAGGATCGGGTCATTCAAAGCAGGATGGGGTGTCAGGGAGGAGGCGGGGTGGTGCTCAGTTCGACCAGGGATACGCTGCATCGCCTCATGAAGACCAGAAAGCCTTGGGACAGCTATCCCAAGGGCGAGGCGGGGCGGCACGCTTTCGTGGTCAGGAGATGGTTTCCGCTCTGAAGCCTTGATCGAGTCCGGCCCGGTTGCCGTGTGAGGAAATGGAAATTTCCTTTTCGGCGGCGCTCAGGGCATTTCCGACCGACAACTCTTCGCTGCAGGGGAGCGGGCCATCCGGAACGACAGTCAGGAACACCTTGACGATTTCCGGGTCGAGCGTGGTGCCGCTCAGGGCGCGCACCATGTCCCGGGCCTCAGGGCAGGGATACCCCTTCCGGTACGGGCGGTCCATGGTGAGCGCGTCGTAGATGTCGGCAACCGAGACGATCCGGGTCTCGATGGGGATCGCTTCGCCGCTCAGGCCGTCGGGGTAGCCGGTACCGTCGTAGCGCTCGTGGTGCAGGCGGATGATGTTGCGGGCGACATCGGAGAGGTGTGCCTTCTCGGCCAGGTCCGCCCCCCAGTAGGTGTGCATCTTCATGGTTTCGAACTCGGGGTCGCTCAGGCGGCTGGTGCTGTTCAGGATGAACTCCGAAACGCCGATCTTGCCGCAGTCATGCAGCCAGCTGCCGAATTTTATCTGGCGCTGGGTCTCCTTGGCGATCCCCAGCGCGTCCGCGATCATCAGGGCGAAGACCGCCACCCGGTCGCAGTGCCCCTTGGTGCTGGGATCCTTCAGCTCGATGGTCTGGGCCAGAGAGCGCAGCACGGACTCGTCCTCGCGCCGGATGGTATGGATCAGCCGGTAACGCCTCAGTCCCTCCTTCACCACGTCGAGAATTTCCTCATCATTCCAGGGCTTCAGCAGGTAGCGGAACACTTCGGAATTGTTGATGGCCGCCAGTGCGGTGGGCAGGTCGACGTAGGCGGATATCAGCACCTTGACCGTGTCCGGCGAAACGGTGCGTAACTCGGAGAGAAATTCCAGGCCGGACATGCCGGGCATGTGGTTGTCGGAGACGACGACCGCGATCTCGTGCAGCTTGAAGAGTTCCAGCGCCTCAGCCGCGTCGTTTGCGGTGAGAATCTTTATCCCCTTGGAGAGGAAGAGGTCCTTCGAGCACTGGAGCGTCAGCTTGCTGTCGTCTACGAACAGGATCTCTGCTGCCATGGTTTTCCCCTTGGGCGAATCGGGTGGACCGGCTCTGGTGGCCCTCTTACGTTGAGGCACCGCCCAGCGGCCGAGACTGTCGCATATTAAGATTTCATGAAGCAATAGTCAATGAAATGTTGCCGTGGCGACCGGCGTGCTGCCGAGGGGTGCCTTAACTTTTTGGCACGGGGTGGGGGCACAATCTAGCGGATTTATTCGGCGCAGCAGGAGAGCTTGTCCAGGTCTCGACGGAACCCCTGGGCGCAGAGCTTCAGGCCCTCACCCATGGAAGGGTAGACGTGCAACGTCTCGGCCAACTGACCCACGGTCAGGCCGCAGCGGATCGCCAGCGCCGCCTCGTTGATGATGTCCGCCCCCCGGTGCAGGCAGAGATGCACGCCGAGTATCCTGCCGCTGCCGCTCTCCGCGACGATCTTTATGGCACCCCTCAGTTCGCCGGTGACATGGGCCTTCGGGATGGCCGAGGCGGCAATGGTGTGGCTCATCACCTCGAAGCCGGCCTTGCGCGCCGCAGCCTCGCCGTAGCCGACGGTCCCCACCTCCGGGTCGGTGAAGATCGCCATCGGGATGGAGTTGTAATCGAGCTCGCAGCGGCATCCGGTGTCCAGCATGTTGTCCACCGCGGCTATCCCCTCCCGCGCGCCGATGGTCGCGATCTGCGTGCCGCCGGTCACGTCCCCCGCGGCCCAGATGCCCGGGACCGTGGTGCGCAGTTCCCGGTCCACCTTGATGAAGCCCCGGTCGTCCATTAGCACCCCCGCCTGCTCCAGCCCGATCCCCTGACTGGCGGGAGCGGTGCCGACCGCGAGCAGGATCTGCTCGGAGAAGAAGCTGCGCGGGGCGCCGTTTACCTGCGCGTCCACCCGGGTGACCCCGTCCCGGGCCGAGACGAAGCAGATGGTGGCACTCTCCACGATCTCCATCCCCTCCGCCACCAGCGCCTCCCGAAGCGCCAGCACCGGCTCCTGCTCCACTGTCGGCAGCAGGCGCTCGCCGTGCTCCAGGACGGTGACCCGCACCCCGATCCGGCTGAACATCTGCCCAAGCTCCAGCGCGATCACCCCGCCCCCCACGATGGTGAGCGAGGCGGGGGGGACTTTCATGAGCAGGGCACTCTTGCTGGTCAGGTAGGGGATCTGGTCCAATCCGGAGATGGGGGGGATGCGCGGGTAGCCTCCGGTGGCGATCAGGAAGCGGTCGCCCCGGTAGGTCTTGTCGCCGACCCGGATTGCGTCGGGCGCGATGAACTGGGCGTTCCCCTTGATGAGGCGCAGCCCCGGCACCTTGTTCAGCACGTCGAGGTACTTGGTCTGCCGCAATTCTTGCACCACCGCGAACTTGTGGGCGTCGAGCCGGGAGAACTCCAGGCCGTCGACAGCAGTGCCCAGGCCAAGGGCGGCTCCAAGCTCCGCCTAATGGCGGAAAAGCGCCGCGTGAATCAGCGTCTTGCTCGGGATGCAACCCCAGTTGATGCAGGTCCCCCCCAGGACGCTCTTTTCTATCATGACGGGTCGGGCACCCTGCGCCTGCGCCCGAAGTGCCGCGGCAAAGGCGGTGGAGCCCGATCCGAGTATGATGATCTCCCTATCCTCGCTCATGTAGCTAGTCCCCTCCATAGCTAGTTTACCCTTAAGAGCGACCCGGGTAAACAGGGAAATCGGACCGGCTTGGTCCGGTTGAGGTGCCAGGTCTCAGGTCTCGGGTGGAGCGGTATCAGGTGCCTGGTATCCGATAATCGCCGGTATCGCCGGTATCGCCGGTATCGCCGGTATCGTTCCCACGCTCCAGCGTGGGAACGCATCCAGGGGCGCTCCTGCGCCCCGTGCCCTGGCAAACGCGTAGTGTGGGCTTCTGAGCTACCTCCGGTGCGGGACGCTGGAGCGTCCGGGGATTCACGTTCCCACGCGGGAGCGTGGGAACGATGGTTGAAGAAAAGCTGATAGCATGCGGGGTCTGGGCACTTAGGCAAGCTCTCGGAATTTAACGATTTGGCGGGCAATAATCCTTGACACTGGGGGAATTTAATTGTAATCTGGCGAGCCTAACTCTTTGGATACAGTATACTTTTTTGTTTTGTTCGGGCTAAACCATTTTTTATCGGAGGCGGCGTGTTGACTTTTCAGGAACTGATTCTCTCCCTGCAGAACTACTGGGCGGGACAGGGATGCGTAATCCAGCAACCCTATGATACGGAAAAAGGTGCGGGGACCTTCAACCCGGCCACCTTCCTGCGCGTGCTCGGTCCCGAGCCCTGGAAGGTCGCCTACGTGGAGCCCTCCCGGCGCCCGACGGACGGCCGCTACGGCGAGAACCCGAACCGGTTGCAGCACTACTACCAGTTCCAGGTGATCATGAAGCCCTCGCCCATGAACATCCTCGACCTGTACCTCGACAGTTTGCGCGCCTTCGGGATCGACCCGGCCAAGCACGACATCCGCTTCGTCGAGGACGACTGGGAAAGCCCGACCTTGGGCGCCTGGGGCCTGGGGTGGGAGGTCTGGCTGGACGGCATGGAGATCACCCAGTTCACCTATTTCCAGCAGGCTGGCGGCATCGACCTGAAACCGGTCTCCTCCGAGATCACCTACGGCTGCGAGCGGATCGCCATGTACCTGCAGGGGGTGGACAACGTCTACGACCTGGAGTGGACCAAGGGGATCAGCTACCGCGACATCCACCACGAAAGCGAGGTGGAGTTTTCCACCTACAACTTCGAGGAGGCTGACGTCGACATGCTGTTGAACCTCTTCACCATGTACGAGAAGGAGTGCGTGCGGCTGGTCGCCAAGGGGCTGGTGCTGCCGGCCTACGACTACGTCATGAAGTGCTCGCATACCTTTAACCTTTTGGACGCGCGCGGCGCCATCTCGGTAACCGAGCGCGCCTCCTACATCGGCAAGGTGCGTAACGTGGCGCGCCTGTGCGCCGAGGGATACCTGCAGATGCGTGAGCGGCTCGGCTTTCCGCTTTTAAAAGGAGGCCGCTAATGGCTAAGGATCTGTTCCTGGAGATTGGGTGCGAGGAAATTCCGGCCGGCTTCATCCCGAAGGCGCTGGCCGATATGGAACTTTTGATGAAGCGCGAGTTGGAGAACGCCCGGCTCGAGTTCGGCGAGATCGTGACGCTCGGGACCCCGCGCCGCCTGGTGCTGGCCGTCAAGGGGCTGGCGGAGCGCCAGCCGGACGCCGAGCTGACCGCCATGGGGCCCGCCAAGAGCGTCGCTTACGATCCCCAGGGGAACCCGACCAAGGCGGCCCAGGGGTTTGCCCGGGGCCAGGGGGTCGAGGTCTCGGCGCTCAAGCTGGTGGCGACCGAAAAAGGTGAGTACCTGGCCGCGGTCAAGAGCGAGATCGGCCGGGACAGCGCCGAGCTTCTGACCGAGATGCTGCCGCGCCTGATGAACGCCATCCCCTTCAAGAAGTCGATGCGCTGGGGCGACCTGGAGGTCCGGTTCGCGCGCCCCATCCACTGGATCGTGGCGCTCTTCGACGGGGTCGTGGTCCCCTTTTCCTTCGGCAACATCGACGCCGGCTCCGTCTCGCGCGGCCACCGCTTCATGGCGAACACGAACTTCGCGGTGACCGGTTTCGCCCAGTACCTGGAGGAGTGCGAGCGGCATTTCGTGATCCCCGATCCGGCCAAAAGGAAGGAGATCATCCGTCGCGAAGTGGCGCGGGTCGCCAAGCTCGCCGGGGGCAACGTGCTGCCGGACGAGGGGCTCCTGGAGCAGGTGACCTTTCTGGTGGAGTACCCGAGCGCCGTAGCCGGCACCTTCTCCGCGGACTTCCTCGCCGTCCCCCGCGAGGTGCTGATCACCTCCATGAGGGAGCACCAGCGCTACTTCTCGCTGGTGGACGACGCGGGGAAACTCTTGCCGGTCTTCATCACCATCAACAACACGCTGACCGAGGCTCCCTCCGTGGTCGTCAAGGGGAACGAGCGGGTTTTGCGCGCCCGCCTCTCCGACGCCCGCTTCTTCTTCGAGGAGGACAAGAAGGTCCCGCTGGAGGCCCGCGTGGAGTCGCTCAAGAGCGTGGTCTACCAGGCGAAGCTCGGCACTTCCTACGAGAAGATGGAGCGCTTCCGGGAGCTGGCGGCCTGCCTGGCCGGTAAGCTCAACCCCTCCGTCGTGGCCAAGGTGCAAAGGGCCGCGACCCTGTGCAAGGCCGACCTGGTCACCGGCATGGTCGGGGAATTCCCGGAGGTCCAGGGGATCATGGGGCGCGAGTACGCCCTGCACGGCGGCGAGGAGCCGGAGGTCGCCAATGCCATCGCGGAGCATTACCTGCCGACCCAGGCCGGCGGCGAGCTCCCCGCCTCCGACATCGGCGCCTTCGTTTCGCTCGCCGACAAGATGGACACCATCTGTGGCTGCTTCAGCGTGGGGCTCATCCCGACCGGTTCGGCCGACCCTTACGCCCTGCGCCGTTCGGCCCTCGGGGTCATCAACATCATCCTGGAGAAGGGATATCGCCTCGGGCTGAACGACTTCATCGCGGCCTCTCTGGAGCTCCTGGCAGCCAAGACGAGCCGCCCCCGGGAAGAGGTGCAACGCGACGTGCTGGAGTTCTTCCGGGTCCGTTTCGTGAACCTTTTGGCCGACCGCTTTCCCGCGGACGCGGTGGATGCCGTGGTCGCCATCTCCTTCGACGATCTTGTCGAGGCCTGCGCCAAGATCACTGCGCTCTCCGAGTTCCGCAAGCGCGACGACTTCGGCCCGCTGGCCGTCGCCTTCAAGAGGGTCTGCAACATCGTTAAGGACGGGGTGGACACCCCGGTCTCCGAAGGGCTCTTCGAGGACCCCGCCGAAGGGGAGCTGTACCGGGCCCTGCACGCGGTGTCGGGGCAGGTCGCCGAGGCGGTGGCTTCCGGCGACTACCTGGCCGCCCTCTCGGGAATCGCTACCCTGAAGGGTGGGGTGGACCTCTTCTTCGAGAAGGTCATGGTCATGGCGGAGGACGAAAAGGTGCGCACCAACCGGCTCGCGCTCCTGACCGGCATCGCCCGGCTCTTCGGACAGTTGGCGGACTTCTCGAGGCTGTCGCCGTGATGCCCCGTCGGGCGCCGCAGCGACGGGGCCGCCAGCTGAGCTCCCGACTGGCGCAAGCAGGGCACCGTATCGCACCAAGGTAACGCTCACGTAAACAGCCGTCTCGCCGCAAGGTTCGACGGCTGTTTCCTTTTTCATAAAAAACGGTATACTAATAAGCACTCACATTTTGATGAATTAATCTTAGGGAGGCTTCACATGGGAACCAAGTACGTTTATTTCTTCGGGGCGGGCAAGGCGGACGGCAATGCAAAAATGAAGGAGCTGCTGGGCGGCAAGGGGGCGAATCTCGCCGAGATGACCAGTATCGGTCTGCCGGTTCCGGCGGGCTTCACCATCACCACGGAAGTCTGCACCGAGTATTACAAGATCGGCCAGAAATACCCGGCGGGGCTCGAGGCCGAGGTGAAAACCAACATGCGCGCCGTCGAGGAACTCATGGGGAAGAAGTTCGGCGATCCCAAGAACCCGCTGCTGGTTTCGGTGCGCTCCGGTGCACGCGCCTCCATGCCCGGCATGATGGATACCATCCTGAACCTCGGGCTGAACGACACGACCGTGCAGGGGATCATCGCCCAAAGCGGCGACGAGCGCTTCGCCTACGACGCCTACCGTCGCTTCGTGCAGATGTACTCCGACGTCGTCATGGGGATGCACAAGGACGAGCTGGAACACCTCCTTGAGCAGAAGAAAGAGGCGCGCGGCGTCCACCTCGACACCGACCTTTCCGCGAACGACTGGAAGGAGCTGGTGGCGAGCTTCAAGAAGAAGATCTTCGAGACCCTCGGCGTCGCCTTTCCCGAGGAGCCCGAGGCGCAGCTCTGGGGCGCCATCGGCGCGGTATTCGGCTCCTGGATGAACCAGCGCGCCATCACCTACCGCAGACTCAACAGCATCCCGGCCGAGTGGGGCACCGCGGTCAACGTGCAGTCCATGGTGTTCGGCAACATGGGGAGCGACTGCGCCACCGGCGTCGCCTTCACCCGCGACCCCTCCACAGGGGAGAACTACTTCTACGGCGAGTACCTGGTGAACGCCCAGGGCGAGGACGTGGTGGCGGGCATCCGCACCCCGCAGCCCATCAACCGCGCCAAGCACAAGCCGGGCGACCTCCCCTCCATGGAGGAGGTGCTCCCGGATTGCTACCACCAGCTGGCCGAGATCAGGGACATCCTGGAGCGCCACTACAAGGACATGCAGGACATAGAGTTCACCATCGAGAAGGGGATACTCTACATGCTGCAGACCCGGGGTGGCAAGCGGACCGCGAAGGCCGCCATCAAGATCGCCGTTGACATGGTGGCCGAGGGGCTCATCGACGAGAAGACCGCCGTGCTGCGCGTGGCTCCCAACCAGCTGGACCAGCTGCTGCACCCCTCGCTCGACCCCAACGCCGAGAAGAAGATCATCGCGAAGGGGCTGCCGGCCTCTCCGGGGGCCGCTTCGGGCGAGGTGGTCTTCACCGCCGACGAGGCCGAGTCCGCCGCCAAGCTCGGCCACAAGGTCATACTGGTCCGGGTAGAGACGAGCCCCGAGGACATCCACGGCATGCACGCGGCGCAGGGAATCCTGACCGCGCGCGGCGGCATGACCTCGCACGCGGCGGTCGTCGCGCGCGGCATGGGTAAATGCTGCGTCGCCGGTTGCGGGGACATCAAGGTCGACTACGCCGCCGGGAAGTTCGTGGCGAAGGACGGCACGGTCATCTCCAAGGGCGACCTGGTCACCCTGGACGGCTCCACCGGCGAGGTCATGCTGGGGGCCGTCGCCACCGTCGCCGCCGGAGTGAGCGGGGACTTCTCCAAGCTGATGGGCTGGGTGGACAAGTTCCGCCGCATGAAGGTGCGCGCCAACGCCGACACCCCGCACGACGCGCGCACCGCCCGCGAGTTCGGCGCCGAGGGGATCGGCCTGTGCCGGACCGAGCACATGTTCTTCGACGCCACCAGGATCGCCGCGGTCCGGGAGATGATCCTCGCGGCCGACATCGAGGGGCGCCGTAAGGCCCTCCGGAAGATCCTCCCGATGCAGAAGGGGGATTTCCTGGGACTCTTCCGCGAGATGAAGGGGCTTCCGGTCACCATCAGACTCCTCGACCCGCCGCTGCACGAGTTCCTCCCCCAGGAGGCCAAGGACATCGACGCCCTGGCGAGCACCATGGGGGTCTCCGCGCAGACCATCCGCCACAAGGTCGAGTTCCTGCACGAGTTCAACCCGATGCTCGGGCACCGCGGCTGCCGCCTGGGGGTGACCTTCCCGGAGATCTACGACATGCAGGTGCAGGCCATCATGGAGGCCGCCTGCGAGCTGGTGCGCGACGAGGGCTTCCAAATCGTGCCGGAGATCATGATCCCGCTCGTCTCGGTGACCAAGGAACTCGGGCTCATGCGCGCCAACGCAGTTGCGGTATGCGAGGACGTCATGGCACGCTACGGCGTCAAGGTGGAGTACCTGATCGGCACCATGATCGAGCTGCCGCGCGCCGCCCTGACGGCGGACAAGATCGCCGCCGAGGCCGATTTCTTCTCCTTCGGCACCAACGACCTGACTCAGACCACCTTCGGCCTTTCCCGCGACGACGCCGGCAAGTTTCTCCCCTTCTATGTGGAGAACGGCATCATGGAGGACGATCCCTTCGTCACCCTGGACCAGGAAGGGGTAGGGGAGCTTGTTCGGATCGGGTGTGAGAGGGGGCGCTCGGCGCGCGCCGCCATCAAGCTCGGCATCTGCGGCGAGCACGGCGGCGATCCCGCCTCCGTCATCTTCTGCGACTCCATCGGCCTCGACTATGTCTCCTGCTCGCCGTTCCGGGTTCCCATCGCGCGGCTGGCTGCGGCCCACGCCACGCTGAACTCGTAGTAGGTGTCCCCCCCTCCCGAAAGCCAGTCGGCCGGGGGAGGGGGGAACTCCTTGACAGCTCGGCGCGAAACGTGTAAATACCGCTTAGGCTTAAGGGTGTGCTTGTCGGCCCCGCGGGCTTTGTTCGAGGCCCTGTTTGGTCTAAACTCCCAGCTCACCCAAAAGCGGAAAGCCTCATGCGCATAGACGAAAAATCAGAATCGCGCGGCATTGTCAAGAAAGGCAAAGGTGCCGCCGCCAAGGGGGTCGCGAGTCAAAGCGGCGCCCTTTTTGCCGGTCGGCTGACCCAGGTCGCCAAGAGCAGTTCAGACTATCCCGGAGAGTTGCAGCGGCTCAAGGAGGAGATCGACAAGGCCGGCACGGCCCTGGAGCAGGAGCCGACTATCGCAAACTTCAAGGCGTTTCGCGACTTGATCGGCTCCCTGGCCAAGAAGGTCTCCTCCGAGGCCTATCGCATCGAGCTGGTGGGCGGTGGTTTCACCGGGCGGACCCACGAGGTCATCACGATCATCGACCGCGAGGCGGACCTGCTGTACCATCTCATCATGAGGGAGCAGAAGGACCATATCAGGATTATCGCCCAGATCGTCAAGATCAAGGGGTTGGTGGTGGATATTCAGCTGTAGCGTCTCCTCTCCCGGTTCCGGGAGTCTTCCCGATAGAGAAACAAAAAAAGGGACTCGATAGAGTCCCTTTTTGCTATTCCAATAGACAGGCGTGAAGCCTACCCTTTGCCAAGCGTGGAGCGGCGCTGAGGGCAGGGTGCTGCCCTCAGCGCACCGACACGCTCAGCTTTCCCACCTGGGCGATCTCGGCGACAAGCTGGTCGCCGCTTTTTATGGGACCCACCCCGGCCGGGGTGCCGGTCAGGATCAGGTCGCCCGGCTCCAGGGTGAAGATGGAGGAGAGGTAGCTGATCAGCTCGGGCATGCGGTGTATCATGAGTGCGGTTGATCCGTCCTGGCGCGGCTCGCCGTTTACCGAGAGGGTGATCCGGAGATTCTGCGGATCGCTCACTGAGGCGGCCGGCACGAAGGGGGAGAGCGGGCAGGCGGTGTCGAACCCCTTGGCGATCTCCCAGGGGAGTCCCTTTTTCTTCTGCTCGGCCTGCACGTCGCGCAGCGTCAGGTCTATGGCGACCCCGAAGCCCGCGAGATGGCTCATCGCTTCGCCGGCCGGGATGTCCTTGCCGCCGGCTCCGATCAGCAGGGCCAGCTCCGCCTCGTGGTGGCAGTCGCTACTGTAGGAAGGGATGACGATCTGCTCCCCTTCGCCGATCACGCTGGAGGCAGGTTTCATGAAGATGACCGGGCGCTCCGGCATTTCGTTGCCGAGCTCCTTGATGTGGTCCGCGTAGTTGCGCCCGATGCAGAGGATCTTGCCGATCGGAAAGTTTTGCTGGCTCCCGAGGATTTGTGCCGTTTTCATGCGTTGCCTCCGTTCAAATCAGGTGCTCAAGGACTAAAAGGACTAAAGGGACCAAAACGACTAAAGGGACCAAAACGACTAAAGGGACCAAAACGACTCAACGACTCAACGACTCAACGACTCAACGACTCAACGACTTAACGACTCAACGGGGTTCCCGCCTCTCTACCACTCGCCGTTGACCGTCTTCGCCTGGCTACCCACCCGGCATCCCTGCCAGGAGCCGCGCCGCTTCAACTCGTTCACGATCCGGTACCACATCTGGTTGTTCTTCAGGTCCCAGTTGGGTGCGACGCGAATGGCGAGCGGCGCCGAGCCGTAAAGCCTCTGGATGGCGACCTGGGGCGGCAGCTCCTCCAGGAAATCGCAGACTCCGCCCAGGTACTCGTCCAGGGTGAGCGGTGTGAACCCGCCGCTTCGGTAGAGATCGGCCAGCCGGGTCCCCTCGACGACATGCAGCTGGTGCAGTTTCACCGAGTTGACCGGAAGCCCGGCGATGAGGCGGGCGCTCTTCAGGAACCCGGCCCGGGTCTCGCCCGGGAAGCCGTAGATGAGATGGGTGCAGATGTCGATGCCGCGACCCGCGAGCCGTTCCACGGTGCCCAGGTATTCGGCGAGGGTGTGGCCCCGGTTGATGCCGGTAAGGATGGCGTCGTCCATGGACTGCAGGCCGAGTTCGACGCAAATGTAATGGTCGCGGGCCAGGTCGGCCAGCAGGTCGATCGCCCCGTCCGTGATGGAGTCGGGCCGGGTGCCGATCGACAGGCCGAGCACGTCCGGGTGGTCCAGGGCGCGCCGATAGAGCTCCGAGAGCCGCTCGACAGGCGCGTAGGTGTTGGTGAATTTCTGGAAATAGATCAGGAACTTTTCGCTCTTGAGGCGGGTGCGATGGTAGGCCATGCCGGAGGCCATCTGCACCTCGATCGGGATGACCGCCTCCGTCCCCTTGGGCGAGAAGGAGCTGTTGTCGCAGTAGATGCAGCCACCGGTGCCCCGGCTGCCGTCGCGGTTGGGGCAGGTGAAGCCACCGTCCACGTTCACCTTGCTTACCCGGCAGCCGAAGCGCCGGCGCAGGTAGGATCCGTAGGAGTTGATGTGCAGGTCGTGATGGATCAGCTCGCTCGTCATGTCAGTCGACCGATTCCAGTGCCGGCAGCAGCGCTAGCAGCTCCCTGGCCGCTTCGCGCGGCTCGGGAGCCGACATGACCGCCGAGATCAAAGCGATGCCCCGCACCCCGCAGCGAACGACCTCGGCGCAGTTGGCGCGCTTGATGCCGCCCAGGGCGAAGACCGGGATCTGCAGCATGCCGGTGACGGTTTCCAGCAGCTCCAGGCCGACCGGGTCCCCGTAGGGCGCCTTGGACGGGGTGAAGTAGACCGGCCCGAAGGTGACGAAATCGGCCCCCATCTCCTGGGCGGTGATGGCCTGGACCTGGTTGTGGCAGGATACGCCGATCAGCTTGCGCTCGCCCAAGAGCTTCCTCACCTTGTAGATCGGCAGGGAACCTCCCCCGACATGGACGCCGTCGGCGTCCACAGCGAGCGCCACGTCGACGCGGTCGTTGATGAACAGCTTGGCGCCGTGGCGCGAAGTCAGGCGGCGCAGCTCGTAGGCCGTTTCGTAGAGCTCCTTGGTCGTAAGGTCCTTCTCCCGGAGCTGGACCGCGCGCACCCCGCCGCGCAGTGCCTCCTCAACCACGAACTCGAGGTTGCGCCCCAGCGTTTCGGCGCGCCCGGTGATCAGGTACAGGTTAAAGTCGATCCAGGGGGATTCCAGACTCCTCACGCAATGAGACCGGCAAGTGGGGAGGACGCGTTGGCGTGCAGCTTCATCGGAATGCGACCGGCCCGGAAGGCAAGCCTGCCTGCGCGCACGGCGAGGTTCATCGCAAGCGCCATGGCGACCGGGTCCTGGGCGCCGGCGATCCCCGTGTTCATCAGGACGCCGTGGCAGCCGAGTTCCATGGCGATGGCCGCGTCCGAAGCGGTGCCGACGCCGGCGTCGACGATCACCGGGACCTTGACCGTGTCCAGGATGATCCTCAAGTTGTACGGGTTCCTGATGCCAAGGCCGCTGCCGATCGGGGCACCCAGCGGCATGACCGCGGCGCACCCCAGATCCTCCAGCCTGCGGCAGACGATGGGGTCGTCGCTCGTGTAGGGGAGCACGGTGAACCCCTCCTGGATCAGGACGGCCGCCGCCTTCAGGAGCTCCTCGTTGTTGGGAAAGAGGGTCCGCTCGTCGCCCAGCACCTCGAGCTTTACGAAGTCGGAGAGTCCCGCCTCACGGGCCAGCCGGCAGGTGCGGATCGCGTCGTCTGCCGTGTAGCAGCCGGCGGTGTTGGGGAGCAGGGTGTATTTCTTCAGGTCGATGTGGTCGAGCAGCGACTCCTTGTTGCGGTCCGAGATGTTCACCCGGCGCACCGCCACGGTGATGATCTGGGCCCCGGAGGCCTCTATGGCGGCGACCATCTGGGGGAAGTCCGCGTATTTTCCGGTGCCTACCATGAGGCGGGAATCGAACTCGCGTCCGGCGATGACGAGCTTGTCGTTGTTTTCAGGCATCTGGTATTCTCCCAAATCGTGTGTCTGGAAAGCTGCGCTGCTTCGCGGAGGGAGCCGGGCCTAGCCTCCTCCGACAAAATGGACGATTTCGAGGCTGTCCCCTTCCTTGAGGGCGGTGCCAGGGTAGGCCCCTTTGGGGAGGATCTCCCGGTTCAGTTCGACCGCAACCCGGCGCGGGTCTATGCCGAGCTGAATCAGGTAGTCCTGGACCGAAAGCGGCTCAATCGAGGCCGCGTCGCCGTTGATGGTAATGTTCACTGCTCGCTCCGAATTTTCAGGTGGTTAGGAATGAAAAAGCCGGTGCAGGGTAGCAACCGGCGACGGGCTCTGAGCCAGGTGCCGACCCGGCAAGCTAGGTCCGGCAGCCAGGGTATGGCCTGACCGTAAACTAGCAATTTTGGCTCTTGTATGTCAATCGTTTTCTTCCGCGCGGTTGCAGCCGCCGCACCGTTTTGCGGGGGCGCGCCGGCCTAGGCCTCGCCCTCCTGCAGGGGGAGCTTGATGGTGAAGGTGGTCCCGGCGCCCTCCTCGCTTTGCACCTCGATGCCGCCCCCGTGCTCCTGCAGGATGCCGTAGGAGACCGAGAGGCCGAGCCCGGTCCCCTTGTTCTCCTTGGTGGAGAAGAAGGGGTCGAAGATCTTCGCCAGGTGCGCCTCGGGGATGCCGCAGCCGTTGTCGCAGATGCTGAAGAAGACGAAGCCCTGGTGGCGGTCCACCCAGCTGCGCAGCTTCAGGATTCCCTCCCCCTGCATGGCGTGGGCGGCGTTGATGAAGATGTTGATGAACACCTGTTCGATCTGGTTCGGGTCGAGCAGCAGCGCCGGGAGGTCCTGGGCGTACTCCCTGACGACGGTGATGTCCTGGAACAGGATCTGGTGCTCGATCAGGGAGAGGGCGGTGTCGGAGACCTCGTTCACCGAGTTGAGCCCCTTCTGCGGGGTGGAGCAGCGGGCGAATTCCAGCAGCCCCTTGACGATGCTGGCGCAGCGCTTGGTCTCCCTGATGACGGTCTCGATGTCGTTCTTGAGCGTCTCGTCCAGCCTCGGGTTGCTGTGGATCAGGGAGGAGAAGACCAGGATGCCGGTGAGCGGGTTGTTGATCTCGTGCGCGATCCCCGCCACGACCTCGCCCAGTGAGGCGAGCTTCTCGCTGCGGATCAGCTGGGCCTGGATCTGGGTCAGCTCGTGGGTCCTCTCCTGCACCATCTGCTCCAGGGTCTTGCCCCACCCCTCCAGCTCGCCGCGCGCCTTCTTGAGGCTGAGGGTCATGTCGTTGAAGGACTCGGCCAGCTCGCCCAGCTCGTCGTTGGCAAAAGAGGGAACCTGGCCGTCCAGTTCCCCGCGGGAGAGCATCTTGGTGTGCGCCAGGAGCTCGCGTACCGGCCGGTTCACCAGCTTCTGGGTAAAGAGGGTGAGGGAGAGCGAGGTGAGGGCGATGAGCAGCAGGATGAGCGCGATGCTCCGGTTGCGATAGGCGTCGATCAGGGTGTGCATCTGGTCCAGGGATACCACGACGTCCAGCACCCCGAGCACCTTGAAGGACTCGGGGTGGAAGTGGCAGCTCGCCGTGTAGCAGCTCTCCTCGTTGTAGATGGCGTTGGTGATGCCGAGGAACTCCTCCCCGGACTTCGAGTAAAAGCGCCGGCTCCGGTTCTTCGAGGAGGCGGTGACCCGCAGCTCCTTCTCGCCGTGGCAGACGATGCAGATCTCCGCCTGCTTGTTCAGCATGGTGCCGGTCTCGTTTTCCCGGGTGGAATAGATGACGCGTCCGGTCTTGTTGATGAGCCGGATCCGCTCCACCCCGCGCTGGCTGCCGATCTCCGCGATGGTCTTGTAAAACAGGGGGCGGTCGTCCCGCAGCATCTGGTTATGGGTGGAGCGGATGATGGTCTCGGTGATCTTGTCGGCCTCCGAAATGGCCTCCTGCAGCAGCAGGTCCTTCAGGCTGTTGAGATTCAGGTAGGCAAAGAGCGCCATGGTGCAGAGCAGTACCACCCCGGTGGCGATGGTGAGCTTGGAAATCAGGTTGAGGCGCACGTAGGCTCTCCGCTGCTTGCGAGCCCCCGGGTACGCCGGACTGCTGCCCGGGCGGGGGGGCTGTAAAGTGTTATGGTTGGCTTTTTGCCGCTTGACTTATATAAAACGTTATTCTATAAGTTGTATATACCCATGAACCGTTTTGGAGCTGCCACCACGTTCCGTAAACGGTGCGGCTGTTTTATCGGCTGGGTGACCAGCCGTTTTTCACCCGGACTAGACGCCAGGGAGTGTACTCACATTAAAACGGTTTATCAAGTAATATATTTTCTTGACACCCACTCCCAAATGGCCTAGTTAAAAGTGTTTGGAATTTTTCTATACTAGAACAGGTGCAACCAATGGCGAAAAAAGAGAAATCGGAATACATCATCCAGGCTGTGTCCCACGCACTCGATCTCCTGGAGCAGTTCCACGACGAGGTGGACGAACTCGGCGTGACGGAGTTGAGCAAGAGACTGAAACTGCACAAGAATAACGTTTTCAGGCTGCTGGCGACCCTTGAGTCACGAAACTATATCGAGCAGAATAAGGTAACGGAAAACTACCGCCTGGGGCTTAAGACCCTGGAACTGGGGCAGACCTTCATCAAGCAGATGGGGCTCTTGCGCCAGTCGCGCCCGGTGCTCGAGGCACTGGTCAAGGAGTGCAACGAGACCACCTACGTGGCGATCCTGAAGGAAGCGCACATCGTCTACCTGGACGTGGTCGAGACCGACCTCACGGTCCGGGTGGTGCCGCGGGTGGGCGCCAGGCTCCCTGCCTACTGCACGGCCGCCGGCAAGGTGCAGATGGCCTACATGACCGACGAGGAACTGGAGAACTACCTGCCGAGTAAGGAGATGAAGCGCTACACCCCGAGAACGGTGACCGACCGGGAGGAGCTGAAGAAGCACCTGAAGGTGATCGCCGAGCAGGGGTACGCCATCGACGACGAGGAGATGGACGTCGGGGTGAAATGCGTCGGCGCGCCGATCCGCGACTACACGCGCAGGATCATCGGCGCGGTGAGCATCTCGGGCCCCTCCATGCGCTTCACCGACGAGCGGCTGGAGAAGGAGTTGATCCCGCTGGTCATGCGCTCGGGGGAGGAAATCTCCCACAAGCTTGGCTATCACAAGTAACGAAAAAGCCCCGCAATCTGCGGGGCTTTTTTTTGGCGTCGACCTTTCGTTTAAGTACTCCCCTTCGCTTCAGCTTTAACCCTCGCCCTTTGCCGCCGGGGATGCCCCCTTGAGCACCTCCTCGCGCCAGAGCCGCGCCACTTGCGCCTCCAGCTCATCACGGGTCCCCCGGTTGTCGATGACGACCCTGCCCAGCAGACGCTTCTCCTCCATGGGCATCTGGGAGGCGATGCGCTGCAGCGCCGCTTCCCGTCCCAGGGTGTCCCGCGCCATCAGGCGGGCCAGCTGGCTTTCCCGGTCCAGGTAGACCACCCAGATCTCGTCGACCCGGGCCGCATTGCCCGCCTCGATCAGCAGCGGGGCGACGTAGAAGGCGGTCTGCACCCCCTGTGCCGCAAGCCTTGCCAGTTTCTGCTCGGCGCGCGCTCTGATGGCGGGGTGGGTGATTCCCTCCAGGACCCGTCGCGCGGCGGGGTCGGAGAAGACGATCTCCGCGAGCGCCGCCCGGTCCAGGCTGCCGTCACTTTGCAGCACCCCCGTCCCGAAGGCTCGTGCGATCGCTTCCAGCGCCGGCTCGCCCGGTTGCACGACCTCCCGGGCCAGCAGGTCGGCGTCCACCACGGAAGCCCCGAGATGCTCCAGCAGGGTCGCGACACTGGTTTTTCCCGAGGCGATCCCCCCGGTAAGCCCTATGATGCGCACGGCAAGCCCCTTTGGCCCTGGGGGCCTCTCTCTCGCGCTGCAGTCAGCATGAAAACTCCACCCCGTCGGGCCCCAGCCGGAAGGTGGGTCCCACCAGATCATCCTCTACCTGCAGCGTCGAGTGGCCGATGCGCACCTGGACCCCCAGGAAGGCGTCGCGCTCCACCTCGACCCGGGCCAGGCCGTTGATCTCCATCCTCTTTTGCAGCCGCTTCTTCTCTCCGGCCAGTTCGGCAACCTCGCTTTGCAGCTTGGCGTAGACCCGCTCCTTGAGCTGCAGCAGCCCGGGCTCCATGGAACCTGGGTTCTCCCGCACGTAGGCGAGCGTCTTGGTCAGTTCTTCCAGCCTGCCACCCTTCTCGTCCAGGGTGTCCTTCACGAACCCGAGCTTCTGGTTCAAAGAGGGGTCGACCCCGACCTCCACGACCGTCGGAACGCCGGCGTGGGAGCCGATCACGATGGCGTGCACCAGGGTCGCCGCGCGGCACAGCCCGCCGATGATGTGCCCCTTGCGCCCCCCCGTCTCGCCGACCGTGATGCTGGTCCCCGAGGTGAGCTCGCTCTGCATGGCGAGCTCCCGCACCGTGATCTCGGCGCCGGCGATAATCAGCGCGTTTTCGGCGAACTGCACGGTGACGCGCCCGCCGGCCTTGAGCTGGGCGGCTTCCTTTCTCCCTTCGTTTTTTCCCAGGAAGAGCTTGCCGTGGCCGATCACTCCTCCCTTCACCTCGATGTCGCCACCGGCCTCGAGCCTTGCTGCCTCCACAATCCCCCCGACCGTGATCCCCTCGGTGGCGGTCACCTCCATCCCCTCGCTCACGTCACCGGCAATCTCCAGCGAACCCTTGACGTGCAGGTTGCCGGTGGAGAGGTCCACCCGCTTCAGCTTGAACACGGGCTCGACCATCATCCCCCGGGGCACCAGGACGGGAAAGCCGGAGCAGGCGGCGAGCAGCAGGTCGCAGTCGTGCAGGTCGCACGCCACGCCGGTCAGGTTGTCGGCGAAGGGGATTTCGCAGCCGTCGCTGGTCGGGAACGTTATTCCGAGCAGGTTCTGGCCGGGGAGCCCAGGCGTGGGGGGGGTGCGGCGCATGAGCGGGTCACCCAGGCTCACGCTGACCAGGTCTCCGAGGTTTCGGTAGTCCGCGGTGTTCTGGTCGTCGCTCACCAGCGGCACCATCTCCCGGGCTTCGGGGATCAGGCTGACGAACTGGCTGTCTTCTCCGGGGCAGGGGAGGGTTCCCGCGGCGATCTGCTGCCGGGAGGCCTGGCCGGCGGCGACGGCGGCGTCGATCTCCTCCTCCATGATGCCGCTCACCACGCCGCGGTCGGCGAGTTCCTTGAGGACCTCCTCCCGGGTGACCCTCCTGCCGCCGCAGGCCGGGGTGATGCTGAGCGTCGCGGTCATGAAGTCGTCGGAGACGCTCACGGCGCAGCTTGCGTTGCGGCGCTCCCCGACCTGGAGCGTGAAGTGGATCGGGGAAACCTCGCAGCGCTTGAGCAGTTCCTCGAGCGAATCCTCGGGTAGGTAGAGCTCCCCGCAACCCTCCAGGGCCGCGGCGCGCCGCAGCGCCGCCGTGTCGAGGCTGCGTCGCCCGACCGTCGGGGTGAACACGGCCAGGAGCTTTTCCCCGTCGGGGTCGAGCTGAAGCAGCAGGCCGCTTCCTTCAAGTTCACTGTTAACCATGCTTCACCTGCCCCGCGATCGGATTTGGCTGCGGCTCGCTATACCCTTCTTATCGGGCGCGCAACTGAAAAGATTAGAGAAATCCTCGTCCGTCCGCAACCCTCCCGGCTTCCCCCGCGGGCCCGCCCGGAATCCGGGCCCCCGGGGCGCTCAGGGGTCTGCCGGCGGCGCTGCGGCGGTCTGCCGGCGGCGCTGCGGGGGTCTGCCGGCGGCGCTGCGGGGGACGGCGGAAGCGGGGCTGCCGGCGGTCTCCGGGCAGCTGTCGGGCCCAGGCGTGATGTTAGGTCGAATCCGCTCCAAAAACAACCGTTAATTGTCGCGCGGGGGCCCTCGTCGAGCGCGCCGCCTGCTCCGCAGCCGTGCGAGGCCTAGAGCGCCGATTATTCGCATGATTTTTCCCTTGATTAGAGTGGTGTAGTGTGGTAAAAACTGGATACTGTATACAATCTGACAGAGTTAATTTATTTAATAAATGTAAATATTTAGCCGGAACATCGGCACAATTTACAGCTATTTCGGAGGCCTAAGTGGCAGAGGTCGTTTTTTCCAGCTGGGGCAGAAGCATAGTTGACAACCGCAAAGGCGGCGAAGTGAAGGCGGCAAGTTTCAAGCTTCCGACGACCTTCGATGGCGAGCGGCCCCTGTCCGCCTTCATCGGTTGGGACGGCATCATCCTGTACAACAAGGATGTGGACATCCCCGCCATGGTCGCCGAGTACATGAAGCGGGTGCAGACCCAGTACGTCTGCGGCAAGTGCACCCCGGGCAAGAAGGGGACCCGCGTCATCATGGACGCGCTGGCCGCCATCGTCGAGGGGCGCGGCTCCGAGGCGCTGCTCGATACGATTTCCGAGGTCGGCGCGCTCCTGGAACACTGCAAGTGCACGCTCTGTCCGACCTCCTCGGTGCCGGTACTCGATGCGGTGACCCATTTCCGGGACGCCTTCCTGAACTACATCCGCGGCGCCAAGAGCCTCTCCTCCGAGTTCCGTTACATCGAGAAGTACACCGCCCCCTGCATGGACAAGTGCCCGGCGCACATCGACATCCCGGCCTACATAGAGGCGGTCAAGGATTTCCGGTTCGGCGAATCGCTCGCCGCGGTGCGCGAGTCCATGCCGCTCCCCTCGGTCTGCGGCCGGGTCTGCCCGCACCCCTGCGAGACGGCCTGCCGCCGCAAGCAGGTGGACGAGCCGATCAGCATCATGACCATCAAGCGGAGCGCCTCCGACTACGAGTGGCAGCACGACGTGACGCCCCCCATGGTCCCCAAGGCGCGGAAGTCCAAGAGCATCGCCGTGGTCGGCGCGGGTCCCGCGGGACTGGCGGCCGCCTACTACCTGGCGCTGGAAGGGTACCCGGTCACCATCTATGAGGCGCTCCCGCTGGGCGGCGGCATGGTAGCGGTCGGCATCCCACCCTACCGGCAGCCCCGCCAGCTCCTGCAGCGCGACATCGACATCATCGCCGACCTCGGCGTGGAGATCATCTACAACACCCGCGTCGGCAAGGACGTGAGCCTCGCCGAGCTGCGCGCCAAGTTCGACGCCGTCTTCCTGGCTCCCGGCGCGCACCGCTCCAAGCCGATGGGGGTCGAGGGCGAGGACAAGGGGTACAAGGGCTTCCTGACCGGCGGCATCGACTTCCTCCGTAACGTCTACCTGGGGCTTCCCACCGGCATGGGAAAGAAGGTCTTCGTGGTCGGCGGCGGAAACACCGCCATCGACTGCGTCCGCGTGGCTCTCAGGGAAGGCGCCGAGGAATCGGTGCTGGTCTACCGCCGCTCCAGAAAGGAGATGCCGGCCGACATCTGGGAGGTCGACGGTGCGGACGACGAGGGTGTACGCTTCGAGTTCCAGGTGCTGCCGACCCGCGTGGTCGCCAACGAGCAGAACGAAGTGGTCGGCGTGGAGCTGATCCGGATGGCGATGGGCGAGCCCGACGCTTCCGGCAGGCGCCGTCCCGAGCCGGTGCCGGGCTCCGAGTTCATCATCGAGTGCGACACCATCATCCCGGCCATCGGCCAGGACGCGGACCTCTCCTTCATCCCGGCCGACGCTGGGATCGACACCACCAAGTGGAGCACCGTCGTCACCAAGTACGTGCCGCTCAAGGGGGCCGACGGCAAGGACCTGAAGGACGGCATGGGGAACATGCTCTCCAGGACCCTCATCACCGACTGTGACGGGGTGTTCGCCGGCGGCGACGCCGAGATCGGGCCGCTGACGGTCGTGGCCTGCGTCGGGAGCGGACACCGCGCCGCGAAGGTCATGGCGCGCTACCTGGAAGGGGAGGGGGTTTCCCTCACCGACGACGAGCGGATGGAAGACATCCTCTCCTACCTCGGGGTCTACGACAAGAACGAGCAGGTGCCCTGGCTCGACTCGGCGGCCCGTGAGCACCAGGGCGAGATTCACGGCAGGGAGCGGGCGAGCTACAAGAACTACTGCGAGGTGGAGCTCGGCTTTGCCGACAGCCAGGCGGTACGCGAGGCCGAGCGCTGCCTGCGCTGCTACCGTGTCGCCATGATCGCCGTCTAGGGGCTTCGGGGCGGGCACTGCAACCAAACAACAAAACTGAAAACTGGGGTTTTTATATGGTCAGCTTAACCATTGATGGCAAGAGCGTGCAGGTCGAAGTCGGCAGCACCATACTCGAGGCCGCGGCAACCGTGGGGATCAAGATACCGACGCTCTGCTACCTGCAAAAGATCTCCCCGACCGGCGCCTGCCGCATCTGCGCCGTGGAGATCGAGGGGGTGGACCGCACCATGACCGCCTGCAACACGCCGGTCAAGGAGGGGATCGTGGTCACCACCAGCTCCCCCGCTCTTGAAGCGATGCGCCGCAAGGTCATGGAACTGATGCTGGTGAACCACCCGCTGGACTGCCCGGTCTGCGACGCCGGCGGCGAGTGCGACCTGCAGGACGCCTGCTACGGCCTCGGCGTGACCAAGCAGGAGTTCGCGGCCCTCCTGGAGCGCCGCCCCATCCGCTACGACTGGCGGCTTTTGGAGAGCGACCCCAACCGCTGCATCCTGTGCGAGAAGTGCGTCAAGGTGGACCACGAGATCGTCGGCTGCGACGCCATCGCCGTGGTGAACCGGGGCGAGGCGACCATCATCGACACGGTCGACGGCAAGCCGCTCGACTGCGAGTTCTGCGGCAACTGCATCGCCGCCTGCCCGACCGGCACACTGATCTCCACGCCGTTCAAATTCAAGGGGCGTCCCTGGGACTTCGCCAAGGTGCCGAGCATCTGCGCCTTCTGCGGGGTCGGCTGCCAGATCGAGTACCACGCCAAGAAGGGGCGCGTGGAGCGGGTGACCAGCGAGGACAGCACGTTTAACAGCGGCAACCTCTGCATCAACGGCCGCTTCGGCTATCGTTACCTTGCCTCCCCCGACCGTCTCGGTGCGCCGATGCTGCGCGGCAAGGCAGGCGCCCTGGAGACCTGCAGCTGGGATTCCGCGCTTTCGGAGGTATCCCTCAAGCTGAAGGGGATCATCGAGAAAAGCGGCGCCGACGCTGTGGCCGGACTCGGCTCGCCGAGGGTGACCAACGAGGAGAGCTTCCTGTTCCAGAAATTCCTGCGCGTCGCGGTCGGCACCAACAACATCGACTCCGAGGCGCGCCTGGGTTACGCCCAGGCCCAGTCCCAGCTGCTGCGCAGGTTCGGCTTCTCCGGCGCCTCCGCCAGTATCGACCAGCTGGACACGGCTCAGGCGATCATCGTCTTCGGGACCGACCTGAACGCCGAGGCAACCGGCGCGGAGTACCGGGTCATCAAGGCGGCGACCAAGAACGACGCGAAGCTCGTGCTGGTGAACATGCGCGACGTCAAGCTGAAGAAGTTCGCCAACCTGCACCTGAAAAACCTCCCCGGGCGCGAGCTCGCGCTGATCCAGGGGCTCATGAAAGCGATCATCGAGTCCGGCGCGGCGCTGCCGGCTGGAAGCGAGGGGCTCAAGGCCGAACTGACGGCACTCAGCATGTCGGATCTGGCCCTTGAGTGCGGCGTTGCCGAGGGGGCCTTCCGGGACGCAGCGGTCCTGATCGCGGGCAAAAGCCGGGTCGCCATCGTGTTCGGAAGCGACCTGATGCGCAGCGCCGACGCTGCCAGCAAGATCTCGGCCCTGGCCGACCTCGCCCTGCTCACCGGCTCGGCGAGCGCGGATGGTGGCGGGGTCTTCCCGATCGACTCCAAGAACAACACCGTAGGTCTCCTGGACATGGGGGTCACTCCCGACTCCCTCCCCGGCCTGCAGGGGCTAACCGAGGGGGCCGGCGCGTTCGCCAAGCTCTGGGGCAAGGAACTGCCGGGCGCCCCCGGCAAGGATCTCTGGGGCATCGTCGAGGGGATCGAGCAGGGGAGCATCAAGGCCCTGTACCTGCTGGGCTGCGACCTGGCCGGCTTCCCGGACAACGCGCGGATCAAAAAGGCGCTTGCCAAGCTCGAACTGCTGATCGTACAGGACATCTTCGAGGGAGACTCCCTGGCATTCGCCCACGTGGTGCTCCCGGCCGCCGCGGCAGCCGAAAAGAGCGGCAGCTTTACGACGCTGGACAACCGGGTGCAGGCGATTCACCAGGCGGTGCACGCCCCCGGCGAGGCGAGGACCGACGCGGAGATCATCGCCGAGCTCTACAGCCGGCTCACCTCCTCCATCCAGCACGGCCGCCCCGCGGACCTCATGAAGGAGATCGCCCAGCTCCCGTCGGGTTACACTTTCCAATCCTGCAGCGTCGTCAAGGCGAGCACGGTTGCCAAGCCGGCAGGCTTTGCACCGGTGACGCGCGGGAGCGTCGGGGCGCTGCCCAAGTTCCAGTTGCTGGTCGGTCCGATCGGCTTTCACAACGGGACCTCGACGACACGGTGCGAAAACAACCTGATGGTGTCGCCCGCGGGCTACCTGGAACTGCACCCAAGCGACGCAGCAGCTCTCGGCGTGGTCGAGGGGGGCTCGGTCAAGGTGAGCTCCGCCGGCGGCGCGCTGACCGCCCATGCACGCATCAGCAGCAAGCTCCAGCCCGGCCTGCTCTTTGCCCCCTCGCACTTCAGGGAGCTCAACGCCAACGCCCTGCTCAAGGGGAATTGCAACCTCGTCGAGGTTAAGGTGGAAAAAGGGTAGCCTACAGCCTTCGTCAATCACTGCGTCACCAGAGGCCCCGTCAAAAAGCGGGGCCTCTTCTCTTGCTGGGGGGTGCCGGCCGGTCCGGCAGGCTCATTTAAGCGTTCCGATTGGGCGCCAGATGTGGTAGATTCAGGACGTCGCCGCAGCTGGTCACGACGCGTGGCTGGCAACAGGCCGCGCAAAATAATCCTTGATGTGAGGGGAGCTATGGATAACAGACTAAGCCATATGGCCCAAGTGGTTGGTATGAACCCGGACATCGCGGAAAAGCTGGACCAGGTACTGGTGGGGCCGAACGATCGCGCCTACCTCATGTGCAGCTACCTGGACTGCAAATTGAGTGTCAAAGGACGCTGCACCATCTTCACCGTGCTGGACGTGCCGCGCATGAAGACGGGCCAGCCTTGCGACCGTTACGAGGCCCAGGCCAAGGAAGGGTAGCCACGGGGACGCTAGCTGCCTTCTTGGCGTGCTAACGGCGGCAGCCGGCTGGCTTTCCTGCTGTACGCTTGGGTGGAAGCGTCGGCGGCCTGACGCCGCATTCCGATTCAGTAATAAAAAGCCCCGCCAACAAACGTTTTGGCGGGGCTTTTCTGCGTGCGCTCCTGGTGGCGAGGGGAGGGCGAATTTTCCCGATTCCTCAGGTTTCGTAGCTGTCGTCCAGCGGCAGGCGGCCGGTCCGCTCCAGATAGGCGAGCTGTTCGTTCTTCTTGACGATGCTGTCGTTGCAGAAGGTCCAGATCCGGTAGCTCTCCATGAGCAAGATGGTGAATCCGGCGCCAAAGACCGCCCAGTAGTTGTCAGCCAGCCCGTCGGCCAGGTAGTAGAAAAGATAAAAGACGCCCAGGTATCCCACGTGGCAGAAGCTGCTGCGGTGGCGCAGGTTTGCCATCATGCGGCAGAGACTCAGGATGATGGCCGAAAAGGTGTACAGGATCAGCACGAGGCTGATGATCTGGGCGGTCGGAGGCGGGCCCAGGGACGCCACGATCTTCTCGGGGCGCGGCAGGAAGGGGAAGTTGCGCCAGGCCAGGGTGCTGACGCCGAGGAAAAGGGAGAGCGCCCAGAGGCCCCTGTTGGAGAACCGTCTCAGGGCCCGTATCTCGTCCAGGAGCCCCTGGCGCAGGGACGCCCGCGTGTCGCATACCGTCGTGCCTGCAGTTACCGGTCGGTTGTTGTCTATCTGCTCCATATTATGCTCGATCCCGCTGACATCCGGCACTGTTGAAAGGTATGGTTCGGGCTACCGAAGGTTGGCATCAGTTCTCGCTGTATGCTGCTCGGCCTCAGCTAATTTATTTCTAATAAAGTAGTAGGATCGGGCTATTTTGTCAAGCTCATAAGGCAGGTTGTGTGGATGCTCAAGCTGACTGTCATTCTCGCTTCTTTCAGTATATTCTTGCAGTTTTCTCATCGGTTGGAGCACGATCATTTTTAACAGTGCTATGACCCCGGCTGTCGTCAAGATCAATGTCAGCAAAGAGAATAATACCATCTCTCCGCGTATCGAAGAGAGTGAGTTGAGCGTGGCGTCCTGCGAAAGGCCGATGTCGAGGGTGCCCAGCACCTTCTGGCTGGCGGGGTGCACGTGGCAGGCGGCGTCGGCGCATTCCGGTTCGTTGTAGATGGGGGTCGTGATGGCCAGTACGTCTTCGCCGAGGCGGTTTTTGAAGGTTCTTGCCTTCTCCATGTTGCCCAGGGTGGTGATCGGCTCGTTCTTGGCGTGGCACAGGATGCAACCCTCGGCCTTTTTGTCCACCTGCCGGTTGACCTCTGCCGCATTCGAGGAGAAGGCGACGATTCCGGTCTGGCTGAAGATGCGCACGTGTTCCACGCCCTTTTGCTGGCTGATGTTCTGGACGATGGCTGTGTTCAGCTCCCGGTCGGATTTCAGCATGGCGTAGCGGGTTGATTTCAGCACGATTCCTGCCAGATTGTTGGCGTGTCCGATCGAGTCCTTGACTACGACAGTCTTGATGGCGGAATAGAGCAGTACGAAGCAGACGACCAAGAAGCCCGTGACGACGATTCCAACCGGAATCAGAGCCCTACCTGCAATTCTGTCAAACATGGCACCATCTCCCCTTGTCGCGCATTTCGGATCGGTAAGGAATGTACGGTTACGGCACGAGCCGGCTCCCCGGTATACCCGGGAAAAAGCCGCGGCAAAAGGTCGCTGCCGGCGGGCTCAGTGGTCAGTTACAGTGAAGCATTTTGCATGCCATCAAAGACGAGTCTAATTAAAGTGCTGATATTGCGTCGTTGATCATTTTAGTGACGTCCCGGTGCTGCCCGATGGTACGGATACTGTATACTATCTCTATACAGTGGGTCGCAACCGGGGTGCTGAAACAGGGGTGCAGGGCTTTGATTTATCGGAAAAATTCGCTGTTGCCGCGCTCAAAGGGGGTGTATGGGGATAGTATACACCTGGCAGAACCGCCCGGCCGTTGCGTGCCGTGAATCCGGTGTGGTGTTTCGGCGTTCAGCGTGCGTCATAAGGCGTTGCCAACCGGGTGCGATAAGCGTCTCTTCATGTCTTTTAGTTGACACGGACTTCACTGTGGTGCTATTGATAGCAGCATGACGAGTGGTCCACGTTTGCGTGCAATTGCCCGCAGTCACAGGACTAATGCCGGTCCGCCAGGGCCGGTCAATGCATTTCAGACAAGGTGGGGTTATGAACATTCTTGTGGTTGATGATGAACCTGTGATCAGAGTGGGGCTTACCCGTACCCTGGAAATGCATGGCTTTGTTGCCGATACTGCCAATAATGGGCACGTCGCCATCGAGATGCTGCAGCAAAAAGAGTATGACCTCATCATTACCGACCTTAAGATGCCTGGCATGAGCGGGTTTGAAGTGCTCAGTGCCGTTAAATCGCTGCAGCCCGACGTCCCTGTCATAATGATCACCGGTTTTGCGACGGTGGAAACTGCGGTAGAGGCGATGAAGTGCGGCGCGGTGGACTACATCGTCAAGCCGTTCACCCCAGATCAGATTCTGGAGAAGGTGACCCGGGCCCTGGAGCAAAGGACCGTCTCAGCCGAAGACATCCTCATCAAGAAGGAGATCGATACGCACCACGGCTTCGACCAGTTTATCGGGGAAAGCCGGGAGATGCAGAAGATCTACCGCCGGATCATCCAGGTCGCCTCGACCGACAGCACCGTGCTCATCACCGGGGAGAGCGGCACCGGGAAGGAACTGGCCGCGCGCGCCATTCACAAGAACAGCGCGCGTCGGGACCAGCCGTTCGTCGCGGTCGACTGCACGGCGCTGGCGGAAAACCTGCTGGAGAGCGAACTGTTCGGGCATGTGAAGGGTTCCTTCACCGGCGCGATGCAGACCAAGATGGGGCTGCTCATGGTCGCCGACGGCGGCACCCTCTTTCTGGACGAGGTCTCCAACATCAGCCTCTCGACCCAGGCCAAGCTGCTGCGGGTGCTGCAGGAGCGCCAGGTGACCCCGATCGGAGGAACCCAGCCGGTCTCCTTCAACATCCATCTGGTGGCGGCCTCCAACCGCAACCTGAAGACCATGGTCACCGAAGGGAAATTCCGGGAGGACCTCTTCTTCCGGCTCAACATCATCCCGCTGGAACTCCCGCCGCTTAGAGAGCGCAAGGGCGACATCCCGATACTGATCCGTCATTTCATCAACAAGTTCATCCAGGAGATTGGCAAGGACCTGCGCGGCATTGCGCCGGACGCCATGCAGTTCCTGGAGAACTACTCCTTCCCGGGCAACGTGCGGGAACTCGTCAACACCATCGAGCGCGCCGTCGTCCTTACCGAGGGGGACATCATCCAGAAGGAGAACCTGGAGCTCTTCGACACGGCCGAGCCCGAGCCCGATTTCGAAGGGTACGTTCCCACCAACGCCGAGGCCCTCAAAGAGATGAAGCGCCACATCCGGGACCGCTCCGTGGAAAACGTCGAGAAAGCCTTCGTCATGAGCGCCCTGAAGCGCAACAACTGGAACATCTCCCGGGCCGCCGAGGAAACCGGCATGCTGCGCCCCAACTTCCAGACCATGCTGAAAAAGCTGGGCATCTCGGTGAAAGATTACTTCGAAAGGTAACCTGCGCCGCTCCCCTTCGTTTCCCCCCGCGTCTGACCTGTCCAGCGGAACCCGTTGCCTCTAAAAGAAATTTCGGCGCCCGCCTGGGCGCCGCCTCCTCTTCCGTGCCAGCCGAAACTCCCCCTTTTTTACCGCCCCGGCCACGTGCTTCAAGGATCACCTGATGGCGCTGCTTTTGTCGAGGCAGGTACCAACCCAGGCCAGGTCGTAAGCCACAGCCTCCCTGCGGATCCAGGCAGGTCCGTTTCGCTTAGCGGAGGGTTGCCCTGGCCTCGCAACGAAGACCGGCCACTTGCAAAAGGCAAGTGGCCGGTGTTGTGCGGGTACGAGGCGCATGGGCTGGAGCTACGGGGTCCTACCCGGGTACTCGGGGTAGTGGCGCACCGGGCGGTAGGTGGTAACGTGTTCTTCGACGTGCGGCTCATCATGATGCACTTCGACCTCTTCCCAGCCGAAGATCATCGGCTTGAAATAGGCGAGGGGGGTGGCCCCCAGGGTCGCCAGGTAGACATGGGTGAAGAGAAAGGCGAAAATGGAGCAGGCCATGACGAAATGCACTGTGTCGATGATCTTGATCCCGCCTGACATGAGGATGAGGACACGCAGCGGTGTCACGTTCATGAGCAGGATCCCCGTCAGCACGACCAGCGGCACGATGACGAACATGACCACCAGGTAGGCGGCTTTCTGCATCGGGTTGAACTTCACCTCAGGCGAGGCGTGAAACGGACTCGGCCTGCCGACGAAATACCAAAAGCAGTAATAGAGCAGCTGGCGCACGATGCCGTGCATCAGGTCCTCGGCGTTTGGTATGTAGATCTTGTCCAGGGTGTCGCGCACCATCTGGTAGTATACCAGCCAGAAGACGAAGAAGACAGCGACGACGAGGCCTGCTATGTTGTGGGTCCAGATGGCCGCCCGGTAGCTACCCAGGATGGTTATGACCTCCGGAAAGCGGATCTGGGCACCGCTCACGATCAGGGTGATGATGCCGATGGCGTTGGTCCAGTGCCAGATGCGGATCGGTATCGGCTGCAGGTAGACCATTTTTGTCTCGCTCATGAATGATGCTCCTTTTTAATCCTATTCTTGCGCGTCAGGAAGCGCAGGGAACCGTGGAATACCGGCATGATCAGACCGCCGCAAATGATGCACAGGCCTATGATGCTCATCAGGGTACTCTTGTTGGAACCCATCATGTAGAAGTCGGGCGTGCCGTACAGCGCGTCGAGCGCGGCTCCCTGCTCGACCGGCACCCGCCGGTAGGTGCCGTTTTCCTCCGGCAGGGCGAGGACGCTCTTTTGCATCGCGCTGGACCCGGAGCCGTGGCAGAAGGTGCAGTTCCTGCGGTTGTCCAGGATTTCGAACTTGTGGGAAGCGGTTTCCGGGGTCATCATCCCCTGCAGGCGCAGGAACCTGTGCTGCTGGCTCCTGTTGAAGCTGCGCAGTTCGGCGATGGAGACATAGTTGTCGCCGTTGGTGTCGATGAGCGACAAGATGTCCTTGCCTCCGGTCACCTTCTTCAGCTCCTCGTAGGTCGCCACCTCCGGCTTGCCAAGCCGGGTCTCGTTTTTGGTGCTGACGATGTACATGCTGACGAAGTAGCTCTTCGCCCCGGTGTGGCAGGTGATGCAGGGGAGCATGTAGAGGTGCAGGTCCGCCTGGGGGAGCCACTCGCCATGTTTCGCCGACATCTTGAACTTGTCGTGGCAGCCGCCGCACATCTGGTTGATCTCCATGCCGGAGATCTCCCGGGGCGACTCCACCTTGTGCGGGTTGTGGCAGCCGGCGCAGGCCGCCTTGCCGGCGTGGATGCTCAGCGAGTACTCGCTGTTGACTTCGGCATGGCATTGCTGGCAGCTGGCCCGCGGCGTCGGCTTTCCGTCGGGGTGGCCCGCGCCGACCGCGTCATGGCAGGACGGACAGCCGATGCGCGCGTGGGTCGTGTGGGCGAACTGGGTCTGGTTGATGAGGGAGGCGGGCTTGACCTTCTGGGCGTCGCCGTGGCAGGTAAGGCAGGCCTCGTTTTTTCCTGCCGAGTCGCCAAACGAGTAACCCGGCCCATCCTGGGCGGCTGCTGCGCCAGCGCAGAGCAGCGCGGCGAGGGCTGCAGTCATGAGAAGCCGGGACATCCGGTGTATCGTCGCTGCATTCACGTGATTTCCTCCTTATCATTAGAATTAAAGGTGTTGCTCGGGGGTCCCTGGCTTACTTGGCACCCCGAGGCGCTATTTCTTGCATTGCATGGCGTAGGGCGACCCGGTCCGGCGCCAGCCTGACGCTGAAGGCCGGCAGCAGCTGACCCACAACGATGAGGGCACAAAAACCGAGAAATATCGGGATAATGAGGTTTGGGCCGTTAGGCATTTTTCCTCCAGTGGCGGCCAGGACATAATAGCTCGTAGCGACAAACGATGCAACAATAGCGATAGCCCATGGCATTGATTTCATGAGATGGTTCCCCGTCGGTGCCTTCTTGTCGGCACTCTCGGGCCGGGACGGCTGGTCCAGCAGTGCCAGCGCGGAGCCGGTCAGCACGCTGGCCCGCCGCTTGTCAAAGGCGCAGGCGACGGCCTGCCCGAGCTCTTCGGTGTCGCCCGCCGCCGCCGGTTTCAGTGCCTGGTAGAAAATCCCCTCCTGGCGCACCTGGCGGGCCTGGGCCAGCGACATGCCGTCCGACACCATGATGATGCGCAGCCTGCGGCTGCACTTCTTGAGCAGGCGCACCAGGTCCGAAGCGGAAATCTTCGTACTGAAGCCGCTCCCCAGCAGCAGGACTTGGGTCTGGTTATCCTGGACGCTGGCGAGGACCTGTTCGACGGAGTCGGCCGTTGCGACACGGTACCCGTCGTTTCGGAAAAAGTCAGTCACCTGGCTACGGTACCTGGGATCCCCGTCTGCTATTATGATCTCTCGCTCGCCCATACCAACCTCGCACCTGACCGCCGGCTGCTGGCGCGGACTCTTCTCGCCGTTTCCTGCGGTAAGCATCGCGCTTTTTCTGATCCTGCTGCAGGTTTCCTCTAAGCGCTACTCCCGGCGTCCTTGCTAGATGCGGACGTGGCAGCTGTCGCAGTTGCCCCGCACCGTGAAGGCGGTGGTGCCGTCATGGCAGGCGCCACAGGACTTCGCCTTTCTCATCTCGGACATGGTGACCGGTTTGTTTCCTGTCCTGAGGGGGAAGGTGCCGGTGTGGCAAGAGCCGCACTTGTACATGCCCAGGTGCGAGGTGTGGCTGAATTTGACGTTCGCCGCCGTGCTGAGCTTGAAGTGGATATCCTTCACCGGGTGGCACTTGGCGCACTCGGCCACGGCAAAGGCCTCCTTGCCGTTATGGCAGGCGCCGCAGGATTTCCCTTTTTCCATGGCTGCCATGGAAGTGTGTTTGCTGGGCCCGATAGGATAGAGCTTGGCATGGCAGACCGCGCACTGGTACTGCTCGGTGTGCTTATTGTGGCTGAACCGGGTGGGGCCGGTCTGCTTCACCTGGAAGACGATTTCCTTGGTCGGGTGGCAGGTCCCGCACTTCTCTATGCCGGAAGCCTTGGTCCCGTTGTGGCAGGCGCCGCAGGATTTCCCCTTCTCCATTTCCGCCATGGTGAAGGTCCGATTGGGGCCGGCCACAAATATACTGCTGTGGCAGGCGTCGCACTGCATCTCTTTGGTGTGCCGTGCATGGCTGAAGTGCACCGCACCGGTCTGCTTCACCTGGTAGGTTATCTCTTTCACCTTGTGGCAGCCCGTGCACTTGCTGACCGAGAAGGCCGTGCTGCCGTTGTGGCATTTGCCGCACGATTTCCCCTTTTCCATGTCGGTCATGGAGAAGTGGGCATTGTTGACCTGTTTCAGGGTGGCGTGGCAGGTCTTGCAGCTCACCATGGAGGTTTTGTCCGACTTCTTGTTGAGGTGGGACTTGTGGCTGAAGACGACCTTGCCTGCGCCTGGGGTATCGAAGGTGATATCCTTGATTTCAAGGGCGGACGCGCCGGAAACGAGGCCTGCCAGCGCAGCCAGGGTGATGATTGCCGATCCGAATCTCATTTTTGCTCCCTCCCAGGATCTGAATTGAATTTGCCGACTCTGCCGTTTGGTAGCTGTCCCTGGACCGCCTCTCCCCCGGCCTTCCGCTGTGCTGAGGCCTGGTCACCCCGAACCGCGCGGACAAGGCGCACGGGGAACGCGCGTCCTTTACCCTTTGTTCCCTAGCATCAGGCGTGCCTTGATTGAGCTGATTGCGTGTAATTCTCATAACATGCTGTTTTGCAATCTTTATTTATTTTCATGTATCCCGGTTGGCTTATCGGTCATGAGACCGCTGTATAAAAAAAATATACAGGTAGCGCAGGTGCCGGAAGGGTGTTTAGCTGATGCCAGTGGATAGAGCCGCTCTGCAAGCGGTTCTAGGTGGCGGAATGGGGTGTATAGTGATGCTATACGGGTGGGCCGAGGCAGGGAGCTGCGTTGACGGCAGTCAAAAGGCCGCCTTTATATCAGGCGGCCCTCAGGGGTGAAACAGATGGACAGCTGGGTGCGGGTACGCCGCAGCTTCCGAACTTAGACGAGCCTGAATTGGCCCACCAGTTTTTGCTGCTCTTCTGCCAGGTGGGCAAGCTGCAGGGCGGAAGCCGCGGATTCCTGGGCGCTGGACGCGGTGCTCTGAACCACCTCGCTGATGGACTGGATGTTGCCAGTGATCTCGTCGGTGGTGGCAGTCTGCTCCTCGGCCGCGGTCGCGATCTGGTTCACCTGCATGGTGACCGAGCTTATCTGCTGCAGGATCTCCTCGAGGGCGGTCCCCGACTTGGCCGCCTCAACCGTGCCCCGCTCCACCTCCCGGACGCCGGACTCCATGACCTTGATGGCGTCCTTGGTTTCGGTCTGCACCGACTTGATCAGGTGGCCGATCTCCTTGGTCGCATTGGTGGTCCTTTGTGCCAGGGCGCGCACCTCGTCGGCCACCACCGCGAAGCCGCGCCCGTGCTCGCCGGCGCGGGCCGCCTCGATCGCCGCGTTGAGCGCGAGCAGGTTGGTCTGGTCGGCGATGTCGTTGATGGTGCCGACGATGCCGCCGATCTGCTCCGACTTGCTCCCGAGGTTACTGATGCTGACCGCCGATTCCCGCACGTTCTTGGCGATCAGGCTCATCCCCTTGACGGTCGCTTTCACCACCTCCGCGCCGGCCTCGGCCGCGGCGTTGGCCTGCTGGGAGCTGCCGGCGGCCGAGGTGCAGTTCTGGGCGATCTCGTTGGAGGTGGCGGCCATCTCCTCGCTGGCGGTCGCGACGGTATCCGCCTGCCCCGCGACCCGGGCAGCCCCGGAAGCCATCTGCTCGGCGGCGTAGGAAAGCTGGGTGGAGGCAGAGGAGACCTGCTGCGTGTTCTGGGCGACCCGCGTGATGACCTCGTGGAAGTGCACCACGATATTGTTGATGCTGGCGCAGATCTCCCCGATCTCGTCGTTGCTTCCCAGGGTGATCCGCTTGGTCAGGTTGCCGCCGGCGATCTCCTGGGTCACCAGCTTGGCGTGGCCGAGCGGCCGGGTGATGGAGGTGATGATGCGCAGGCTGATGAAGAGCGACACCAGCGCGACCGCGAGCGAAACCCCGATCATGACGAAGGAGAGGGTGGTGGCGTTGCGCACCGCCTGGCGGACCCCGACCAGGATCTGATTCTGGTTCTCGCCGATACTCTTCACCTGCTCTTCACTCTTAAGCGCCTGCTCCCGTGAGATGCCGCGGGCCGAATCGAGCGCCTTCTGCATCGCCTGATTGCTCTTGATGACGCTCAGCTTGGTGGCCTCGATCCGCTGGATGGAGGCCGCGGCCCGGTGAATCATGCCGGACACCTCGGCGATGCTGCCGGCCAGCGCGCTTTGTCCGGTCTGCGACAGCAATTTACGCGCGGTGCCGATGTTCCCGTCGATCCTGCGCGCCGTCTGGGCTAGCCCAGCGGAGATCTTCCCGACCTCGGCGTCGGACGAGCTGAGCATGATCTGGCGCACCCCGGAACTGAGCTCCTTCACGTCGACGCTGATGGCGCTCCCCGCTTCCATGACGCCGGCGGCCGCGTTCTGGAAGCCGAGCGACCCGACCACCTTGTTGCGGTCCTTGACGATCTGGAGTTCCAGGGTGTCGATGGTGTCGAAGATCTTGCGGCTGTTTTCATCCAATGGCTTCACGATTTCACGCAGCTTCGCGGCGTACTGCTCGGTCTCTACCTTGTCCGGGGTGCCGAGGATCTCCAGCTTGAGCGCGATCAGGCCGCCATCTTCCGCGCCGATCTTGTTCAAAAGGTCGGTGGCCACCCCCTTGACCTCCTTGATTGCGGGGTGGTCGCCGCTTTCGAACTCTATGCTGCGGGTGATTTCCATGGTGTATTTCAGGCGCTCCTTGAGCGGACCGATCTTGAATTTGTTCTTCAGCAGTTCCAGGTCTCCCAGGATGATGTTGATGTCCTTCAGGCGGCTTTGCAGGGTGAGCAGCTTCTTGATGCTGGAGTTCACCTGCAGGTTGGCCGCCTGGGAGGTGTTGATGGCGACCAGGGCGCTCGAGCCCAACTGGCTGATGCTTTTGCGCATGCCGCTCACGCCGGTCTCGGCGCGCTGCAGTTCGGAATTAACCAGGGAGATCTCACTTCTGAAGAGGGCCATGTCCTTAAGCCGCTGGGAGGCTACCTGCACCACGGTCTTCTCGATGCCGCGCAGCACGGCGGTGTCGACCCCCGTGGATTCCGCTCCCCCCTTCCTGATCTCCTCGTTGAGGGTCTCCATGCGCTGGATGCGGCCGGTGATGGTCTCCGAGAGGCGGGCCACCTCGGCCGGCTCGTTCGTCATCTCGAGGCGCATGAAATCGGCCGAGACCTTCTCAACGGTTTGCTGAAGTTCCAGCATCTTGAGGTGCAGCGGGGTGGATTTGCCGGTCAGTATCTCGATACTTGACTTGACCTTGCCGATGGAAAAAAGTCCGATCCCGGCGATGAACGCTATGCCGGTGATGGTCAAGACGACATTGCTGAGCAGCTTACTTTTGACAGTCATGGTGCTTCTCCTGACATCGATGTGCGGTTGGCTGCCGGACTCCCCGGGACTTTCGAGGCCGGGTCTACGCGGCCCCGGTAGCGCCGCGCTCCCCGGGAGGCGGCCCCGGGCCGCCCAGGCCGTTGGTTATTTGAACGAGGTGAAGGGTGCCAGCTTGCCATCCCGGACAATCTCGAGATACACGTTGCTCTGCCCCTGGTGGTTTTGCGGTGAAAAGTTCAGCTTGACACCTCCCATGTCGGCGTCTTTCATCGTTTCATAGGCCTTGATGAACCCTTCCTGGGTGGGCGGGTTGCCCGCCTTCTCCAGCGCCATGATCATCGACTTGGCCGCCATGCATCCCTCCATGGTGACCGTGTCGAATCCCATTTCCTCGGGGTTCTTGTCGATTGCTTCCTTGCACTCCCCGGTAAGTGGCAGGCTCAGGTCCTGAAGGTGCGGCACGACCTGGGACATGAGCACCCCGTCGGCCGCGGAGCCGGCCCTCTTCAGCATGTTGGAGCCGCTGGCGAAAGAACCGGTCGCCAGGTAGCTCTTCAAACCCTCCTTGCGGGCGACCTTGACGAACTCGGCCACCGGTGCGTAACTGGAGCCCATGACGATGGCGTCAGGCACACCAGCGGTCAATATGGCGGCAAGAGCCGCGGCCACGGCCTCGGTGCCGCGCTCATGGGATCCCTTTGCCGTCAGCGTCAGACCGTGACGTTTGAGCGCGTTCTCGGTGCAGGCCAGGACGTCGAGCCCGAAGGTATCGTTTTGGTAGAAGTAGGCGATGCGCTTGGCGCCTCCCTGCTTCACGAGGGTGTCGACAAGCTTGTCCACTTCCTCCTGATGGCTCGCGCGTATGTTGAACAGTTCGTGGATGACCGGGGTGCGGAAGTTCGATGCCCCGGAGCGCGGTGCGACAAAAGGAAGCTTGTACTCCTTTACTATGGGGATGATCGAGACGCCGCTCGAGGTGCCGACAGTCCCGACCAGGGCGAAGATTTTCTGCTGTTCGATCAGCTTCAAGAGGCCGTCCACGGTATGGTCCGGATTGTACCGGTCGTCCATGACCAGGAGCTCCACCTTCCTGCCGTTGACTCCGCCCTTTTCATTGATCGCCTTGAAGTAGGCGTGCACCCCGATTTTCATGCCTCGCCCGGACCCTTTGGTGGGGCCGGACTGGTCGTTAACCATGCCAATCTTAATGACGTCCTGCACCGGTTCCGCTGCCAGTGCCGCGGTTGCTCCGAGAGCCAGCATCCCGATCAGGTAAATGATGCTTCTCATAGAAACGCCTCCTGTTTTATCAGTAGCCTGACCGCAGGACCGGATGCCCGCGAGCCATGGTGCGCCGGCTCAGCAAGGTTCCCCCGGGCTTTATGCTGCGGTCTTTGGATTATGTATCGGCGCAAAGCAAGAAAAGTTTAAAGTAATTTAAGTAAAACAAAATAATGTGATGCTGGCAAGCAGCCGAGACCGGAAGTTGTCATTAAAAGGCCGGGACGATTGACTGATGTTATGAGCGGGCCGGCAAAAGGGTAGCTGGGGAGAGGGGAGGCGTTGACCATGGGTGCGCAAGGGGGGACGATTGACAGGTTGAGTTGCAGGTAGCCGGATCGGGCCGGGCCAACACCACCCAGCTGAGGCAGAGCCAGGTGGCAGGAAAATCATGCGGATACCGGAGTCCTGCACAGCAAGGGAGGAACCGAAAGGTCTTACGGGAAGCAAGGGGTGCCATCGGGCAAGAGGGGACTTGGAGAAAGCTTTCTGGAGGGCGAGACTGGAAGGGTAGCAGGGTCAGCCGAAAATTCGCTTGAAGAGTCCCTTTTTCTCCGCCTCGCGGCGTTCGGTGATGAGCCGCATGCCGGCTTGGGCGAGGCGCTCGCGCCCGTTGAACTTGATCGCCTTGAGGAACTCCCCCTCGGCCAGCCCGTCCCGTCCCTCGTCCAGCAGCATCCAGCCGCGAAACGAGAAGGCTTCGGCGCACCGGCCCATCTGGAGGCTCTTGGAGAGGAGCATGCGGCACTTGTCCAGGCTGGCGCGGGAGCCGGCGTTGGAGGGGTTCTTATAGATGGACCAGGCCAGGAAGGCGCAGGTCCGCGCGTCCTGCGGGTCGAGGGTGTAGGCGTCCTGCAGGGCGCGTTCCGCGCTGCTGAAATCCCCCATCTCGATGAAGACCTTGCCCGATTGGAACTGGATGCGGGCCTGGAGCTCGTCATCCTGCCGGCCTCCCACGCCGATGCTGTTGGCGTTGAGCATCTCGTCGTAGCGCTCCTTGGCGACGACGCTGGAGAGGGTGTTGTAGGCGTTGGCGTAATGGGAAAGCACGTCCTGGGCGCGGGAAAGGGTGGCACCCGAGAGCTCCATGAATTTCTCGGCGGAGTACTGGCGCGTCTTGGAAAAATAGGCGTCCTTCAGGGCGGCGAAGTTGAAACTACCCTGGGTGAGGGAGAATATCTCGTAGTAGTTCTTGTCCTGAATGGCGGCGTAATCGCGCTGCACCTCCTGCTCGAAGTCGATCTCGCCGGACGAGAGCGGGGCGGCCATCCCCTCTTCCCCGACCACGAGCTCCACCGAGTCGGAAACCTCGTCCACCAGGTCCTCGAAGCTCATGACTCCGGTGTCGGCCTCGCTCAGTTCCTCGATGGGGCGGTTGAAAAGCCGCCGTTGCGGGAAGTCGGCAACCCCGTCCGGGACGGGGGCGCCATGCAGCGCGAGCATCCCCATCCTGATCAGGAAGTTGAGAAATGAGGCGGAGCCTTTTTGCTCCGAGCTTGCCGCGACAATTTGCTCCACGCTGCGCCCCGGCACCAGGAGCCCCAGCAGTTCGATCTCGTCGCGCCCCATGGTGAGCAGGTTCGCCTTGTGGAAGTACTGGCTGGTCTTCGCGGGATAGAGTCGTCCGCACCGGGAGAGAAAGTCGCCGATCGCGAAGCGCGCCGCCCCTGCCCGGGATGCCTGGTGCATCAGGCGCGGCAGGGATACCGGACTCAAGGGAAGCTCGATCTCGCGGCTCTCCGGGCTGAACTCCGCTGGGCGGCCCAGCTCGATCGCCTCGGTAAGGCGCTTGGACAGGAAGAGCCGCGACTGATCGAGCAGCTCGTCGTAGCTTAAGAGACCCGCTTCGGTGAGCCGCAGCCGGCCCGGGCTCTGCGGAGGATACTGCTGCAGGTCGGCGGGGCCCAGGTGTCCGGTTGAAAGCAGAAAGGGGATGAACTCGTCGGAGGAAAAGGAGACCGGCTCCCCCTGTAAAAAGCTGATCCAGGTGCCGGGAGAGAGTTTAAGAGTACCGCTGGCGCGGTCGGTGTTCAGTCCGATCAGCAGGTCGGCCAGTCCTCGGGGCGGGGGGGCAGTCTTGATGCTGGAGCGGACCGCCTGCAGGAAGACCTCACGGGTAAAGGGCTTCTCCAGGTAAGCCTTGACGCCGAGCTTCTGAGCTGCCGCGGCGTAGCTGGCCCCGCGGTAGACCCCGGTCATGATGATGACGGGAAGCCCGCTCCAGGAGGCGCTCCTGCGGATTCTTTGCAGTACCTCGACCCCGCTCAGGCCGGGGAGCTTCAGGTCGAGGATGACCAGGTCGATGCCGCCCTCCTGCAGCGCCGCCAGCGCGCTGTTGCCGTCCGCGGCAGGGACCACCTGGTGCCCGTGCGACTCCAGGAACATCTGCAGCATGGCGGCCAGTCGCTCGTGGTCCTCAGCCAGCAGGATGCGGGGGCTCATCACTCTCCCCCTGCGGGGGCTGCGCTGGCTGAGCGCAGGAATTTGCGCACGGCGGCGTTGTGCGTGGCCAGATCGCTGCTGAACTGGTGGCTGCCGTCGCCTCGGGCCACGAAGTAGAGAAAGGGGACGGCGGGGTGCTGCAGCACCGCCTCGATGGCGCCGCCTCCCGGGTTGCCGATCGGCCCGGGCGGCAACCCGGCGATCAGGTAGGTGTTATAGGGGGTAACCCGCAGGATGTCGTCGCGGGACACCTTGCCCGCGAAGGCGCGCACCCCGTAGAGCGCAGTGGGGTCGCTCTGCAGGCGCATCCCCTTCCTGATCCGGTTTTGAAAGACCGCGGCGATCAGAGGCTTCTCGGCGGGGAGCACCGCTTCCTTCTCCACCATGGAGGCCAGCGTCAGCAGCGCGCCGACGGAGAGGCCGGCTTTTGCGGCCCTCTGGGCGTAGCCGGCGGCCAGCAGGTCGCGCTGGCGCTGCACCATCTCGCGCACCACGTCCTGCTCGCTGCGACCCGGCAGGATGTTGTAGCTGCCGGGAAAGAGATAGCCCTCGGCGCTCGGGGCGCTGACACCGAGCCGGGCCAGGAGCTCCCGGTCGCGGCAGGCCTTGAGGAAGTTCTCCTTTTTGAAGATGCCGCGCTTGTCGAGCATCTCGGCCACCTGGTAACTGGAGTACCCCTGCGGCAGGGCGAAGAGCCGCTGGTAAATGTCACCGGCAACCATCTTGGCGAGGATCTCTCCCGGGCGCATGCCGTCGTTGAACTGGTAGGTCCCGGCCTTCACCCTGGCGTCGCCCCCCTCCAGGCGGGCGTAGAGCGCGAAGAGGCGGGCGCTGGAGATGATGCCGCGCGACTCGAGACCCTTGGCGAGGACGCGCAGCGAGCCGCCCCGTTCCAGTTCCACGATTTCCACCTTCTTGCCGCTTCCGCGGGGGACCCGGAGAAACATGAAAAAGCGACCCGCAGGGATAATAATTAGAAAGATGAGCGCCAGCAAGAGGGGGGCGCGGCGCTTGCGGAGCAGGGATGTGAAGGCAGAAGGTACGATGGCAGTGACCCTGTTAAAAAACGATGCTTTAGGTGGCGATACGCTTAGGTTTAGGGCAAATCTACAATCATGTCAAGGGTAAATGCCGCCGGCAAATCCGTATCGAGCGCAGAGATGCCAAACTCTTAATAACATTTTTTTTAAAGACAGCCGGTCAAATCCATTGTATTATACGGCACTATTGCCTCCCGGCCGGGGAGGGATCTCAGCCTGTGGATTTTCCTGACGAGGTGCTTTCATGAAGCAGCGGTTGCTCAATTCCGACTATTTCCCGTTCGACATACCGATATCTGCCCAGTGCGGCAACAAAGTGGCCCTACGTCCCCTGCTCGAGGAACTCGGTGGGGCGCCCGGCATCATCTACGCCCGGCGCATCGCGGCCCGGCTGAACCGGCAGCTCGCCCCGGCGGAGGCCGCCGTGCAGCCGGGGCTTTTGCACCTCTACTCGGTCATGAACCGGGTGTACCGCTACCTGATGGGGCACTACTGCGAGCAGCAGCAGCCGGGTGTCCTGACCGCGCTGATGGCGCAGGCCGGCTACCCCGGCTATAGCGGGGATGCGGGGAAAGCCCTGGCGCGCTTCATGGATCTCTTCCCCTCGCAGGGGATGGTGCGCGGCAAGCAGACCGCTGCGGGGTTCCTCGCGGGGGACGACGCCGCGCTGAGCCGCAGGGGGGCCCTGGCGGCCGAGCTGTTCCTGCTGAGGCTCACCGGGGAAAACCGCGCGCTGGACAGCTTCCGCCAGATCTTCGACTCGGCCGAACTGGCGGCAACCTCGCCCTTCCTTTTGGTATCCGGCGAGCTGGACCACCTGCTGGCCAAGGCGCCGCGCTTCGAGCCGATCGGGCTCTCCTTGCCGGAACTGCTGCGGGCCCCCATCAAGGCCTCGCCCGACTCCCTGGCGGGACAGATCGCCTACATCAAGGAGCACTGGGCCGCACTGCTCCCCAGCGACCTGCTGGCCGAAATCCTGACCGCCATCGACATTGTCACCCAGGAGGAGCGCTCCTTCGCCCGCAGCGGCGGGCCCGGGGAGGCGCAGGTGCTCGGCTTCGGCCGGGGTGGCGCGGCAGGGCGTCGCGACGTCGGGGGATACGATTATCCCGAGTACGAGCGCTTCTCCCGCGACGCCGACTGGATGGCGAACGTGGTGATGATCGCCAAGATGGTCTACGTCTGGCTCGGGCAGCTCTCCAAGACCTACGGGACCGAGGTGCACACCCTGGACCAGATTCCGGATGCGGAGCTGGACCGGCTGTCGCGCTGGGGCTTCTCGGGGCTCTGGCTGATCGGCATCTGGGAGCGCTCGCCCGCCTCCCAGCGCATCAAGCACATCGGCGGCAACCTGGACGCCATCTCCTCCGCCTACTCCCTCTACGACTACGTGATCGCCGCCGACCTGGGCGGCGCGGGTGCCCTGGAAAACCTGAAGCGGCGCTGCGCCGAGCGAGGCATCCGCCTGGCGAGCGACATGGTCCCCAACCACACCGGGCTCTACTCCAAGTGGATCATCGAGCACCCGGACTGGTTCATCCAGCTCGACTACCCCCCCTATCCCGATTACAACTTCACCGGTCCCGACCTCTCCAGCGACGGGCGCATCGGCCTCTTCATTGAGGACGGCTACTGGGACAAGAGCGACGCGGCCGTCGTCTTCAAGCACCTGGACCGCGAGTCCGGGCGCGTGCGCTACATCTACCACGGTAACGACGGCACCAGCACCCCCTGGAACGACACCGCTCAGCTCAACTACCTGATACCCGACGTGCGCGAGGCGGTCATCGGGACCATACTGCACGTGGCGCGCCAGTTCCCGATCATCCGCTTCGACGCGGCCATGACCCTAGCCAAGAAGCACTACCAGAGGCTCTGGTACCCGCTTCCCGGGCACGGCAGCGGGGTTCCCTCCCGGGCCGAGCACGGCATGGACCGCCCCTCCTTCGACGAGGTGTTCCCGACCGAGTTCTGGCGCGACGTGGTGGACCGGGTGGCCGTGGAGGCGCCCGACACCCTGCTGCTCGCCGAGGCGTTCTGGCTCATGGAAGGGTACTTCGTCCGGACCCTCGGCATGCACCGGGTCTACAACAGCGCCTTCATGAACATGCTGAAGATGCAGGAGAACGCCAAGTACCGCCAGACACTGAAGAACGTGCTGGAGTTCGAGCCGGAGATCCTGAAGCGCTTCGTCAATTTCATGAACAACCCGGACGAGCGGACCGCCGTCGAGCAGTTCGGCAAGGAAGGGAAGTACTTCGGCGCCACGGTGCTGCTGGTCACCATGCCGGGGCTCCCGATGTTCGGGCACGGGCAGATCGAGGGGTTCCACGAGAAGTACGGCATGGAGTACCGCCGCGCCTGCTGGGACGAGCCGGTGGACCAGGCCCTGGTGGCGCGCCACGAGGCGAGCATCTTCCCGCTCATGCGCCGGCGCCACGTCTTCTCGGGGTCGGAGCAGTTCGTGCTCTACGACTTCTTCGCCGGCTCCCAGGTGGACGAAAACGTCTTCGCCTACTCCAACCGGGCCGGCGGGGAGCGGGGGCTCATCCTGTACCACAACTGCTTTGCCGACACCGCCGGCTGGATCAAGTACTCCTGCGCCTCCGCCAAGAAGGACGATGCCGGCACCAGCTCCCTGGCGCAGAGAAGCCTGGGCGAGGCGCTCGATTTCAACGGCGACGGCCGCCATTACTACAGCTTCAAGGATTTCGCCACGGGGCTTTGCTACCTGAGAAGCGGCAGGGACCTCTGCGACCAGGGGCTCTACGTCAAGATGGGTGGCTACGAATACCACGCCTTCCTCGACTTCAAGGAGATCCGGGACGACGAATACGGCACCTGGGGCGCCCTTTGCTACAAGCTGAACGGCGCCGGGGTCGAGAGCATCGAGGAAGAGGTGAAGCAGGTGCGTTTCGCCTCCATCAACGACGCGCTCCGCTCGCTTTTGGCCAAGACGGTCCTCCCCGCGGACGATCCCGAGGCCGAGGCGCTCATGACCGTTCCCCTCCTGGAGCCGCTCATGGCCGCCTACCTGAAGGCGCTCGCGCCCCAGGCGAAGGAGTCCGCCCAGCGCTCGCTGCTGGTTTCCTTCGGCACCGAAATGACCCAGGCGCTCAAGCCCGACGCCGGCGGGCTGGCGCAGGAGCCGCACGGCTACCTGCTGCTTTGCGCCTTCCTCGCCCTGCACCGGATCGGGGAGCTGACCGGCGCCGAGTCCGCGCAGCTTTTCGACTCCTTCGGCCTGGAGCGTCCCGTCGTGGAGGTCTTCGGGATACTGCCGCCCGAAGCGGAGCCGGCCGGTTCCCTGCCGTCTTGGGGCTGGGGCGACCTGTTGCGCGTGCTGCTGCGGCACGAGCCGTTCCTGGCCGAGTTCAGCGCCAAAGGCGGGCTGCAGAGCTGCACGTCGCTCTTTGCCGACCCGGCCGCCGCCGACTTCCTGCAGTTGCACGACAGCGGCGGGGCCCGCTGGTTCAACAAGGAGCGCTTCGAGTTGCTGCTTGCCTGGTTCCTGAGGCTCTCCCCGTATGCCGTGACCGGCATGCCCCAGCCGCAGGCGGCTTTGCAGGGGACCTGCGAGCTGCTGCTGGAAAGCGCCGAGGCCGCCGGCTACCGGCTGGACCGCCTGCTGAAGCTCTTGGAAAGGCCTTTGGCGTAGTACCTGGCGCGGTCGCGGGGTTGCCGTCATGGCGCCCCCGGAAGCTGCATCATGAGGGGACAAGGTCAGCTGACTTGTCCCCTTTGCTGTGTCCGCTGCACCCGTCCCCAGATCCCTCCGCGCAGTTCTCACACCCCGCTTCCCGCTTTGCGAACCGATAATTCTCAGGCCGTAGCGTTGCTTGTTCGGCTCCAGTTGCTATACTGGACAAATTAGATGATGTTAATGTTATGCCGCCGGCAGCGCCGCGCACCCCGGGGGACGCCCTGCGGGAGCCGCCCGTTGACCTGGTAGTAAATCCAACAAAGAGCAAAGTGGTGAGCATATGGTAAAGGTCCTGATCGAGAACCCCTTGCTTCTCGTCTTTTTGGTGGCGGCAATCGGGTATCCGCTGGGGCGCCTGAAGTTCTGCGGCATGAGCCTCGGCGTGGGGGCGGTCCTCTTCGTGGGAATCGCCGTCGGGTCGCTGCACCCCGACCTTAAGGCCCCTGAGATCGTCTATGTCTTGGGACAGGCCCTCTTCGTCTACACGGTCGGCCTCGCAGCGGGGCCTGCCTTCGTCACCTCCTTTCGGCGCGACGGCATGCGGAACAACCTGCTGGTGGCAGGGGCGCTGGCCTGCGCCGGCGTCATCTGCGTGGGGCTGCAGCATGCGCTCCACCTGCACACCGGGGTGGCCGCCGGGATGTTCGCAGGAAGCCTGACCACCTCGCCCGCCCTCGCCGCCGTGCTGGACACCATCAAGCAAACCGCCCCGCCCGAACTGCTGGACCAACTGCTGGCGGAGCCGGTGGTAGGTTTCTCCGTCACCTATCCGCTCGGGGTCATTGGCGTGGTGCTCGCCATCAGCCTGGCGCAGCGGCTCTGGAAGGTGGACTACAAGGCCGAGGCGGCGGCGCACCGGGGCACGGAGGATGATACCGCGAAGAACGTCACCTGCACCCTCAAGATCCACAACCTGCAGCCCCCCGGCTCCACCATAGCGGAACTGGGCAAGCTGCACGGCTGGAGCGTGCTGCTCGGCCGCATCAAGCGCGGCGACGAGTTCTTCATGGCGACGCCGCACACCAAGCTGGAGAACGGCGACCTGGTGATGGCGGTCGGCGACCCGGAGGAGCTGGCCCAGGTGGCGATCGCCTTCGGGGAGAGGAGACGCGGCATCCGCATCGACCGCACCGAATACGAGTACCGGCGCATCTTCGTCTCCAACCCGGGGGTGGTCGGCAGGACCATCGGTCAGCTCAACTTGCGCGAGCGCTTCGGCGAGGTGGTTACCGAGGTGCGGCGCGGGGACGACGAGTTCCAACCCCACGCCGAGATGGTGCTGGAACTCGGGGACATTGTGCGGGTGCTCACGCATCGGGATCATATGGACGAGGTCTCGGCCTTCTTCGGCGATTCCTACCGCAAGGTGAGCGAGGTCGACATCATGACCTTCAGTTTCGGCCTGGTGCTCGGCATGTGCGTCGGGTTGATACCCTTCCCCTTCCCGGGCGGCGGGGTCCTGCGGCTTGGCTTCGCCGGCGGCCCGCTCATCGTTGCGCTGATTCTCGGGACCTACGGCCGCATGGGGGGCATGGTCTGGAGCCTCCCCTACTCCGCCAACATGACGGTGCGCCAGATCGGCCTGGTGCTCTTCCTGGCGAGCATCGGCACCAGGGCCGGCTACACCTTCATCCAGACCCTGGGCCGGGGCGGGGGCCCCGCGATATTCTTCGCCGGCGCCGCCATCACCTTCTTCGCCTCCTTCTCGGTGCTTTGGGTCGGTTACCGGATCATGAAGATTCCGATGAGCTTCCTGTCGGGGATGGTGGCTGGCATGCACACCCAGATCGCGGTGCTCGGCTTCGCCAAGGACCAGTCCGGAAACGACTACCCCGACCAGGGGTACGCCTCGGTCTACCCGGTGGCGACCATCGGCAAGATCATCCTGGTGCACATCATCGTGAGCTCCCCCTGGTAGCCGCACTCGGCCTCTGCCCGCGTCGGGGCGGGCCGGGGGGACTATATTTCCGAGGTCCGGGCAAAATCCGGGGCGAGCCGGAGCGCCGAAAAAAATATGGTACAATTGACGCGGCTCTTACCGGAGCTGGCCGGTGAGCGGTCCTGAGACATTCTGTTACAGGGCCCTGCCGGCCATTTTTCAGCAAGGAGAGCACACCCATGTCGGTTATCACCACCAGGTTACAAGACAACATAGGGACCATTACCTTCAACAATCCCGAGCAGCGCAACGTGCTGAGTACCACGTCCATCAACGAGATGATCCAGGCGATCGGGGCGCTGCAGAAAGGGAAGATGCGGGTCCTGATCCTGCGCGCCCTCAAGGGTTCCAAAGTCTGGTCGGCCGGGCACGACGTGCATGAGCTGCCGCAACCGGGGCGCGACCCCCTGGCCTACAACGACCCGCTGGTGACCATCCTGAGGTCGATCCAAAGCCTGCCGATCCCGGTCATCGCGATGGTGGAAGGGAGCGTCTGGGGCGGGGCGTGCGACCTGGCGCTTTCCTGCGACATCCTGATCGGCTGCCCGACCGCCTCCTTCTGCATGACTCCGGCGAAGATCGGGGTGCCCTACAACGCTTCCGGCATCCTGCACTTCATCAACATCATGGGGGTCAACATCGCCAAGGAGATGTTCTTCACCGCCGAGCCGCTCTCCGCCGAGCAGGCCAGCAAGGCGGGGCTCTTGAACCACCTGGTGGACGAGAACATTCTGGAGGAGTTCACCTACGACATGGCGGCCAAGATCACCAGGAACAGCCCCTTGAGTATCGGGGTGATGAAGGAGCAGATCCGTCTGCTGGCGAGCGCCCACCCGCTGAGCCCGCTCACCTTCGAGAGGATCCAGGGGCTGCGCCGTACCGTTTATGACAGCAAGGACTACGGGGAAGGGATCAAGGCGTTCCTGGAAAAGCGTCATCCGGTTTTTTCGGGGGATTAGCGCCGCCGCGGTGGCCTGCCGCGCCAAAAGAATGAAAAAGGGCCCCGTCGTCGATGACGGGGCCCTTTTTTTCTAGCGGGTCAGCTCGCAGCTGCGGCTCACGCTACTCGGTCTTTTCGAAGTTCCCTTTCTCCTGGCACTGGGGGCACTTCTGAGGTTTGCATCTGCCTTCCTTGGTGAACCCGCAACTGGTGCATTTCCATGTGGCCATGACTTCCTCCTATTTGTTGTTGTCCAGCGAAATTTCGCGCACGCTCCCGAAAGTCGAAAGCGGCTGGTCGAACTTTTTCTGATCCCCCACCACGACCAGCTTCATCGCATCGGGATGCAGGTACTTCCTGGCGACCCTGAGCACGTCCGCCCTGGTGACCCGGGCGATGTTGTCGCGATAGTTCTCCAGATACCCCTGGGGATAGCCGTAGAACTCGAGCCGTACCTGCTGGTTTACCACCGCGTCGCTGCGGGCGAAGCCGAAGATGAAAGAGTTGATGATGGAATCCTTGGCGAGGTTCAATTCCGTCTCGGAGACCTCGGCCAGGGTCATCCCGGCAATGATGGAGCGCAGCAGGGTGGTCGCCTTCACCGTCGTCTCCGACTTGGTCTCGGTCTCCGCGATGAAGGGGCCCCGGAAGCGGCGGCCGGTCTCGAAGTAGCTGTCCACGTTGTAGGCGAGTCCCTGGTTGGAGCGGATCTCCTGGGTGAGCCGGGAGGTGAAGCCCCCTCCCAGGATGAAGTCCATGACCTTCAGGGCGTAGAGGTCCGGGTTGTTCTTGTCGATGCCGAGGTGCCCCATCCTGATGACGGACTGGCTCACCTCTTTTTGCACGTGGAGCACTGCGGCGCTTTTGTCTTCGCTCGGCACGGGGACCACCGGGAAGGAGGCCGGGTGGTTGGGCCAGCCGGCAAAGAGCGCCTCCAGGCTTTTGAGCATCTGCTCCCGGTCGAAGTCGCCGGAGACGGCGATCATGGTGTTGGCGGGGTAGAAGTAGCGCTTCTGGAAGTTCAACATGTCTTCCCGCGTGATGGCTTTGACCGAGGCGAGGGTCGGGATACGGCTCAGCGGGTGATCCGGGTAGATCGCCATGTTGAGCTCCCGGTTGGCGATCCCCTTCGGGTCGTCGTTTTGGCGGCGGATCCCCTCGATGGCGTGCATGCGCGCCAGCTCCACCCGGGAAGTGTCGAACGCGGGCTTTCTCATGAGCTCGCCGAAGAGAGCCAGGGTGCGCTCCAGGTTCCTGGTGAGAGTCGTGAGCGAGACGTTTGCGCTGTCCGTGCCGATGCTCGACTCGATCGAGGAGGCCATGAACTCCAGCTCCCGGTCCAGCTGGTCCGGAGGCGTATCCAGCGTGCCGCCGCTGCGCAGCGCGGCACCGGTGAGCGCGGCCAGTCCGACCTTGCCGGGCGGATCGTAAATGCTGCCGGCGTTCAGGTAGGCGGTCAGGTTCACGATCGGAAGCTCGTGGTCCTGCAGCAGATAGACGATCATGCCGTTTTTGAGCTGCACCCGCTCGCTCTTCGGGATCTCGAACTTGAGGGCCGGAAAGCTCATGGTGCGCGGATCGGCTTTCTGCTGTGCGGCGGGGCTTTCCTTGGGCGCGGCTTCCCGGGTGGAGGCTCCCTGCGTCGTGGCGCAGCCGGCGACCAACGCAACGGACCATGCCAGGAACAGGAGCCTTTTCATGCTGTTCATATGTCGTGACCTCGCGAAAATTTTGATGTACCCATCCAGGGATCAACGGTCCCCCCTTTGCCGAGAGGGGCTTGCAGGCTACTTCTTGGTTATGAAGCCGACGTTTCTGTTTTCGCGGGTGAAGTACTGCTTGGCGACCCGCATGACGTCGGCCGCGGTGATCTGCGCCACCTTCTGCCGATGGTCGATCAGGTAGCGCCAGCTCCCGGCAACCGCCTCGTACTCGGTGAGGTTACGGGCCAGCCCGCCGTTGGATACCATCTGGCGGGACTCCTCGAACTCCAGATGGTTCAGGATCTGCTGCAGCTCCTTGTCGGTCATGGGCTCCGTCTTCAGCCGGTCCAGCTCTTCGTAGATGGCGCTCTCCACCTCCGACACCGTGTGCGGTGCGCGCGGGGACGCGTCGATGATGAACAGGTTCGGGTAGCGGCTCCCGGGCGCCGAGAAAGCGGAGACGGAGGTCGCCAGCTGTTTCTCCTGGACCAGCTTCTTGTAGAGCCGCGAGGTGCGGCCGTTGGTCAAGAGCATGTCGATCACGTCGAAGACGTAGTCGTCCGGGGCGGGGAGGGTCGGCTTGTGGAAGCCGATCATCAGCTCGGGTTCGGCGTCGCCCACCACCTCGGTCCGCTTTTCTCCGGATTGGGGCGGCTCCTCGACAGCGATCGGCGGGACCGGCGTCCCCGGGGGGATGGCGCCGAAATACTTCTCCACCAGGTTTATGGTCTGCTGGGGATCGATGTCGCCCACGATCGCCATGATGGCGTTATTGGGGGCGTAGTACTTGTGCAGGAAGCGCTCCGCCTTGGTCCTGGTCAGGTTGTTGATGTCGGACATCCAGCCGATGGTCGGCTGGCCGTTGGGGTGCGCGTTGAAGGCGTCCGCGATGAAGGTTTCCCAGAGTTTCCCTTCGGGCTCCGCCTCATAGGAGCGGCGCCGCTCCTCCTTCACCACCTTCATCTCCGTGTAGAACTCTCTCAGCACCGCGTGCTGCATCCGGTCCGACTCGATGGCGGCCCAGAGCTCCATCTTGTTGGCGGGGAGGTTGATGATGTAGGTGGTGCCGTCCTTGCTGGTGAAGGCGTTGTACCCCGAGCCGCCGTTTCTGGCATAGATGTCGGCAAACTCCTCCTTCACGACGTATTTCCCGGCCTCTTTCTCCAGCAGGTCGAGATCCTTGGTGAGCCGCGCCAGTTCGGCTTTGTCGGCCAGCTCTCCTTTGGACTGCTCAGCCATGAGCTGCTGCGCGGTCGCCTCTATCTTCTCGAGCAGGGGCTTTTCCGCGGCATAGTCTTTGGTGCCGAGGGTCGTGGTCCCCTTGAAGAGCATGTGCTCCAGCAGATGGGCGAGCCCGCGCTCATCGCTGCGCTCGTCCACGCTCCCCACCTTGAAGCGGATCCAGGCGGCGACCGTCGGGGAGGTGTGGCGTGGCACCATCAGGAGCTTCATGCCGTTTTTCAGGGTGTATTCCTGCACCTTGTCGGCGAGCCCCTCGCCGAAAGCGGTGGCGGCGCTAAGTGACAGGACGAGCAGGATGGCGAGCCGGTAAGCTATTTTCATGACAACCTCGGAGGCATTGAGAATCATTAGCGACGCCAAAAAAGATAGCACCAAGCCGCGGGCAATGCAATGCGGAAAAAACTGCGGGGAGTGTGCATCGGTGTTTGGCTGGCTGGTGCATTGAGACGGGGAATTAAGGTACGTGAACCTGGCTGGTCATGGGAGCACCACGCTTGGGAATTGCAGGGGGGTGGGGGGACGGGTGAAGCTGCCAACGGAGCCCCAAGTGGCGCTTTTCCCCTCACCCCGACCCTCCCCCACCAAGGGGGAGGGAGGTTTTTGACCCACTGCAATTACTTACTCGGATAAGGATGGGATTCTGGCGCAAAAAAAGGGTCACAGCCTAAGCCGTGACCCTTTTTGCTATGCTGCGGGCTGGCCGGAAGGTTTGCCCGCTATTCCGGAAGCGGCGGAAATCCCCGGCCCCTGCTTGAGCGCGTGAACCAGCACGTCGCGCACGTCCTCGACGAAGAAGAACTCCAGTTCGTTCCTCACGTTGTCCGGGATGTCCTCCAGGTCCTTCTTGTTCTTGGCGGGCGCCAGCACGGTCTTGACTCCGGCGCGCCGGGCGGCCAGCACCTTCTCCTTCAGGCCGCCGATGGCGAGCACCCGGCCGGTCAGGCTCATCTCGCCGGTCATGGCGACGTCGCGGCGCGCCGGGCGCCCCGAGAAGAGCGAGACGATGGTGGTCGCCATGGTGACCCCGGCGGAGGGGCCGTCCTTCGGGATGCTCCCGGCGGGGACGTGGATGTGGATGGTCGTGTTGTCGAAGTCCTTCCTCTCTATGCCGAGCTCCTCGCAGTTGGCCTGGACGAAGGAGAGGGCGGCGCGGGCGGACTCCTTCATGACGTCGCCTAAGGACCCGGTGAGGATCAGGTCCTCCTTCCCCTTCATCTTGGTGGCCTCGACGAAGATGATGTCGCCGCCGCTCTCGGTCCAGGCGAGTCCCGTCGCGACGCCGATCCGGTCCTTCTCGCTGGCGACCTCGTCGAAGTACTTGGGGGCGCCCAAAAGCTCCGAAACGGTCTCCGGCGTAATCTGCTGGCGCGCGGTCTTCCCCTGGGCCACTTCCTTGGCGATTTTCCGGCAGACCGAGGCGATGGCGCGCTGCAGGTTCCGCACCCCCGCCTCGCGGGTGTAATCGTGGGTGATCCGGTAGATCGCCTCGTCGCTGAAGACCGGCGCCATGGACGCCAGGCCGTTTTCCTCGACCTCGCGGCTCACCAGGTAGGTCTGGGCAATGTTCAGCTTCTCCTCGTCCGTGTAGCCCGACAGGGAGATCACCTCCATGCGGTCCTTTAGGGGGGCGGGGATCGGGTCGAGCTGGTTGGCCGTCGTAATGAACATGACGTTGGTGAGGTCGAACGGCACGTCCAGGTAGTGGTCCGTGAAGGAGAAGTTCTGTTCCGGGTCGAGCACCTCGAGGAGCGCGCTGGCCGGGTCGCCGCGAAAGTCGGCGCCGATCTTGTCCACCTCGTCCAGCATGAAGACCGGGTTGTTGGAGCCGGCCCGGTTGATCTCCTGGATGATGCGGCCGGGGAGCGCCCCTATGTAGGTGCGCCGGTGCCCGCGGATCTCCGCCTCGTCGCGCATGCCGCCCAGGGAGATCCTGATGAACTTCCTCCCCAGGGTGCGGGCGATCGACTTGCCGAGGCTCGTCTTGCCGACGCCGGGGGGGCCGACGAAGCAGAGGATCGGACCCTTCATCTTCTCCTTCAGGGTGCGGACCGCCAGGTACTCGAGGATGCGCTCCTTCACCTTCTTCAGGTCGTAGTGGTCTTCGTTGAGCACCTTCTCGGCCTGGTTGATGTCCTTGTTGTCCGGGGTGCTCACCTGCCAGGGGATCGCGGTCAGGTAGTCGAGGTAGGTGCGGGACACCGTGTACTCGGGGGAGGCGGGGTTGATGCGCTCCAGCCTTTTCAGCTCCTTGAGCGCGATCTTGTGCACCTCTTCGGGCATGTGGGCGCTTTCCACCTTGCCCCGCAGGTCGTTCGCCTCGCCCTGCCGGGTATCGTCCTCGCCGAGCTCCTCCTGGATCTGCTTCATCTGCTCCCTGAGCAGGAACTCCTTCTGGCTCTTGCCGACCTTCTTGGTGACCTCCGCCTGCACCTCGCCCTTGATCTGCAGGCGCTGCACCTCGTTGGTGAGGTGCATGTAGACCTTCTTGAGCCGCTCCAGGGGGTCGACGGTTTCCAGCAGCTTCTGCAGTTCATCGATGGGGAGGTTCAGATAGAGGGCGACCAGGTCGGAGAGGCGCGCCGGGTTGTCGATGAAGTCGATCATCTTCATGACGTCGTCGGGAAGCGGCCTGCCGTAGGAAAGGGCGATCTTCAGTAGGGCGTTCAGCGAGCCGACCAGGGCCTCGGAGACCATGGACTTCTCGGCGAACTCGCGCACCGGCTCCAGCCGGGAGAGCGCCACGGGGGTCTGCTGCACGATGGCGAGCACCCTGACCCGCACCACGCCTTCCAGGACGACCTTCACGCCACCCTGGGGGAGCTTGTTGATCTGCATGACCTTGCACAGCGTCCCGATCTCGTGCAATGCGGAGAAGAGCTCACCGGTCGGCTCATGCTTGAGCTTCACCAGCGCCACCAGGTTGTTGAAGAGGACCGCCTCCTCGAAAGGGGCCATCTCCTCGGGCTTCAGGAAGATGGTGAAGACCATGTAGGGGAAGGCGATGATCTCCCTCAAGGGGTAGAGGGGGACGATCTCAGGCATGTTTATCGTGATGTTCTCGGTCATAGGGGGTCCCATCCTCAGCAGGGGTCAAGTTAGCCACCTAAAGAGTACATTAGACCGGCCTACTGTCAACCGGGGCCCTCTATTTCAGACGGCCTCCCAAGCCTCGTACAGCCCGGCTATCTCCGCCGTCAGGGCCGCGTGGCGCTCGCCGGCCACCCGGGCCGCCTCCACATCCTTGAAGAAGTCGGGGCGGGCCATTTCACCCTCCAGTCCGGCCAGTTCGGCCTCGCCGGCGGCGATGCGGTTTTCCAGGTCGGCAAGCGCGCGCTCCCGGGCGCGCTCCTCCTTCTGGCGCAGCTTGTCCTCCTCGCGCTGGCGCTGGCGCTCCTCCTTGGAGCTCGACTCGGAAGGGGGACAGGCACCAGCGGAGCCAGTCCCCTTTCGGCCGGCAGCGGTTTCCGATCCCGAGCCCTGCCCGGCCGCTTCGCGCTCCGCGACCTTTTCCAGGTAATACTCGTAGTCGCCGTGGAAGCTCTCCAGCTTGCCGCCCCCCACCTCCACGACGCGGGTCGCCAGGCCGTCGATGAAGTGGCGGTCGTGGGACACGAAGACCACGGTGCCGGGGAAGTTCCGGAGGGCCTCCAGGAGCACCTCCTTGCTGAAGAGGTCCAGGTGGTTGGTCGGTTCGTCCATCAGCAGCAGGTTGGAGGGGCGCAGCAGGATCTTGGCGAGCGCCAGGCGGTTTCTTTCCCCGCCGGAGAGGACCGACACCTTTTTGTTGATGTCGTCGCCGGAGAAGAGGAAGGCGCCCAGGATGTCGCGCAGCTGCGGCACCATGTCGAAGGGTGAGTCGGCCAAGAGCTCGTCGTAGGCGCTGCGGCTGCCGTCCAGCTCCTGGGCCTGGTCCTGGGCAAAGTAGTCGAAGATCACGTTGTGGCCGAGCGTCAGTTTCCCGGCCGTGACCCCGCCGCCGGCCAGGATCCGCATCAGGGTCGACTTGCCGGCCCCGTTATGACCCACCAGGGCGATGCGCTCGCCGCTTTCCACGGTGAAGTCTATGCCGTCCAGCACGACGTTGGCGCCGTACGCCTTGCGGACGCCCGAGAGCTCGATGACGGTCTTGCCGCTCTTGGGGGGCGTCGGGAAGCTGAAGCGGATCCGCTTCCTCTCGGGGGGGATGACGATGCGCTCGATCTTTTCCAGCTGCTTGATGCGCGACTGCACCAGCGGCGCCTTGTCCGTCTTGTAGCGGAAGCGGGAGATGAAGTCCTCGATCTTCTCGATCTCGTCGTCCTGGCGCCTTTTGGCGTCGCGCAGCGCCGACACCCGTTCCTCGCGCAGGGTCAGATAGCGGCTGTAGTTGCAGTGGTAATCGGATATCTCGTGGTTCCAGACCTCGGCGATCCGGGAGCAGACCTGGTCCAGGAAGAAGCGGTCATGGGAGACCAGCATGACGGAGTAGGGGTAGTTCTGCAGGTACCCCTCCAGCCAGTTGCGCGCCTCGATGTCCAGGTGGTTGGTCGGCTCGTCCAGCAGGAGCACGTTGGGCTTTTTCAGCAGAAGCTTGGCGAGCGCGATGCGCATCTGCCAGCCCCCCGAGAACTCGCCGCACTCCTTTTCCCAGTCCGCCGGGGCAAAGCCCAGGCCCGACAGGACATTGCCGACCTCGCTCTCCATGGCGTAGCCCCCCTTCAGCCGGAATTCCTCCTGGAGATGGCCGAAGCGGTCCAAAAGCTGCTCGTGGCCCGGCGCGTCGTGGGGTTCCCGCTCCAGGCGGACCGTCAGCTCGGCGATCTCCCGCTCGATCGTCTGCAACTCGCTCAGTGCCGTCATCACCTCGGCGAAGAGCGGCTGCCCCTTGGCGACGATGCCGTCCTGGGGAAGGTAGCCGACCGTGCCGCCGCGCGCGATCTGGATCTCGCCGCTGGAGCTCTCCACCTCGCCCGCGATGATGCGCATCAGGGTCGACTTCCCTGCACCGTTTTCCCCGACGAGGCCGACGCGCTCCCCCTTTTTGAGGTGCCAGTTGAGTTCCGTGAAAAGCGGTTTTCCCGCGAAGTCCTTGGAGAGCTTTTTCAGATGCAGCATGGGGCGGGCTTCCTTCGTAGCTGTTTATTTTGGGCGCGGCCACAGGCCGCGAGGGACGGGGCGCGTCATTCATTATAATACAATCGGCTATTGTAGGTGGAGTGCTGCGGATTTGTCAATTTCTGAGTGAGTATCCGGCCGCCGGAGGGGAGGAGGTCGGAAGGGGAGGAGGTCGTGAGCCTTGTCCCCCCTATGGAATGGCTCTGTTTATGCAGAGTTGTTGTTTTTTTCAAGTGCGTAGGGTGGGCACCCCGTGCCCACGCGGGGTGAATGCGGACGCAGCTCATGGGCGAACACGAGGTTCGCCCCTACACCTCATCGCGTTGGTAGGGGCGAATCTTGTATTCGCCCGCCTTCCGTGCCCCGAGGGAAATCAACATCAGCACCCAACAGAGCTTATGGAATAGGGGGGAAGCTGAACGTAGTGAAGCAGGGGGGTGTTTCCTTCGGGGAGCTGGACCCCCCTGTCTCACTGCGCGAGCCTTCCCCCCTACTGCGCAGGGGGGATAACTGCGAACAGCCCTTGTCAACTCCAACGGCGGCAGGGTGAGTGTGGGGACTGACAAGAAAGGGAAGGGGGGCTCACGCGCCTGCTCAGGAAAACCGGACCTCTAACAGTGTCAGGTCGTCATCCAGGCTGATGCCGTTGGAAAAGGTTAAGAGTGCCTCCTGCAGCACCGCCATCCGGATGCCCGACTTCGGATAGCCCTGGGCACTTAGGATGCCGATCAACCCCTCGCTTCCCAGCAGCCTCCCGTCCGGGTCGCAGATCTCGACCGCGCCGTCGGTGAACATTAACAGGGAATCCCCCGACTGGCAGGTGAACTGCTCCTCGTCGTAGTCGGCATCCTCGAGCAGCCCGAAGGGGAGCCCGGCGGCCGATACCTGTTCGGTCTTGCCGTCGCTGCGCACAATGATCAGGGGGGGGCCGCCGGCCGAGACGATGCGCAGCGATTTCTGGGTCGCGTTCAGGATGCCGCAGAGGGCCGTGGCGAACGACTCGTCCTTGACGATCTTGCACAGGTCGCGGTTTAGCAGTCGGGCGAAATGGGCCGGGTCGGTGAGCGCCTGGCAGTGGCGGTTCCAAAGCGAGCTCAATTCCATGGTGTGCAGGGCAGCGGCCACGCCGTGTCCCATGACGTCGGCAAGGATGAAGCCGTAGTGATCGGCGTCGAGCTGCCGGATGGCGAAAAAGTCGCCTCCGATCATGTCGTGAGGCAGATAAAAGGTGGTGAAGCTGACCCGGTCGTCCTTGGGCAGGTCGTGTTCCAGGGAAAGAGTCTGGATCTGCTTGGCACGCTCCAGGTTGGCGTAGGTCTCGGAGAAGTCGCGGAAGGTCTCCACGCCGCCGATCACCTGCCCCTCCTCGTCATACAGGGGCGCCACGGTCACCGCCATCGGGAGGCGCTCTCCCGACTTGGTCTTGCCAAAAATGATGGCGGGCGATTCGCTGGGTCTACCGGTTACCATGCAGCGGCGCAAGGGGCAGAGTTCTTCGCCGCAGAGCTGTCGCCCGTTCATGTCGATGTGGTTCAGAATGTTGTCCATGCAGCGGTGTCCGACGACATCCGCCGATGCCCAGCCGGTGAGGCGTTCGGCCGATTTGCTCCAGTAGACGATCTGACGCTCGGTATTGCAGACGTAAAGGCCGTCGTTGAGAGAGTCGAGAATGACGTTGGGGATCAGGAGGTTTGCAGCTGACATACGGGTCCTTTGGGTATCTTCAGGTCTGCCTTTTGGGAAAAGCGAGATCGGGAAACCTTAGCGCTTCTTGTCGTTGCCCGACAGGTAGTCGGCGAGAATGGTGCGGCTGTGCTCGTCGTCGTGGCAGTAGGCGCAGAGGTTCTCCCAGTTGCTGCCGTCGGGCGGATTGTAGTTGTGGTTGCCGTCCCGGTGGTGCACGGTCAAGAGATGCAGGTTGGCAAGCTCGAACTCCCTGCCGCACTTGCCACAGATCCAGCCGTGCAGTTTGAGGGATTTCTCGCGGTAGTTCTCGGGGCGAGCCTGCTCTCCCCGCATCTTCCGGACGATCTCGTCGATCTCGGCTGCACTCTTGGGGGCGACGGTCTTCGGTCCGCGGCGAAATGCTGACATCTACTTCTCCTTTATCTAGAGGTTCCCCTTGAGTCCGATAGCTTCGGCCTCGCTGCGCATCCCGTCGATGGTGTCCCCGATCAGCTCCGCAAGTTCCACGCCGAGCAGGGCGGCGCCCTTCTCGATGACGGAGCGGTCCGCGCCCGCGGCAAATGCCTTGTCCTTCCACTTCTTGGTGACGCTTTTCACCGGGATGTCGAGGATACTCTTGGACGGGCGCACCAGCGCGGCGGCGGCCACCAGGCCGGTTAGCTCGTCGATGGTGTAAAGGGTCTTTTCCAGTTTGGATATCGGCTCGACGTTGCTGCAAAGCCCCCAGCCGTGGGAGACGACGGCGCGGATGTACTCCTCGGGCCAGCCGGCTTCCCTGAGGATCTCGGGGGCCCGCGAGCAGTGCTGCTCCGGGTAGCGCTCGTAGTCGATGTCGTGGGCCAGCCCGATCACGCCCCACATCTCCTCATCCTCGCCGCACTTGCGTGCCATGTGTCGCATCACCGCCTCGACAGCTAGGGAATGCTTCCTCATCTGCTCGCTCGGGAGGTACTCTTTGATCAGTTCCCAGGTTGCTGCTCTGGTCGGCTTGCCGCTCATTCTCGTGGTCTCCGGTGTCTGATGGTCTTCTCTTATGATTCCAGTTGGCCTGCGGTCCATGCCGCTGAAAGCAGGCTTTTTCACGCAGGGCGATGGTAGCGAACTGCGCGAAATATGTCAACAACCGGCGTGTGGACCGCCATTCTTTTCAGGCTGGAGGAAGCCAGGGCGACCGCCGGTCGGCCAGCGCTGCCGACGACAACACGTAGATCGCTAACAAAAACCGCCGCAGGTGGGCCGGGGCTAATTAGGATTTGTCTGGGTCAGGTCACTCGGAATCGGAAGGCAAGTTGTAGGCGATCAGAAGAAGTCCGCAACAGACAATGCCGGTGATCCAGCCGAGCGTTATTCCAAGGGATTTGCCATGCCATAGGCTGTTAAACCACTGCATGAACTGGCTGGCCAGAAGGTTTGCCTTGCCACCATAGAGCTCCAAGCTGCGTCGGTAACTCTTTGATTCCTCGATTTGATCGCCAAAAACGCCCTCTGTGTCAATCTCACCTGCCGTGGTATAAATTAATATCGAACTGCTCAAGCCAACAATCAGGATGATTGCTGTTATGATGTACAGGCGCGTTTGAAGATTTGTTGAGTTCCATTTCATGTTGTACCTATGTTGGAGCCGTTATTTCTTATGATCATAGTACAAAACATGCCCAGGGGCAAGATTGTAAACCTGGGGGATATTGTCAAGAAGACTATCGGCCGAATCATTGAGGAGCGGACTGAAGGCGGTAGGCCACTCCAGGATAAATCGAATCGTAAACCGGGACGTGCGGAGTACGTGGAAAGTGCCGCCAATTGGGCTCTAGCAAGGGAAATGCTGCTGCCATTCTGCGTTGACAATAGTTGTCTATGATGATACTTTCCGTCACGTTCGGCGATTCTTCATATTATATAGCTCGGGAAGGTTCAACGCGTGCATTCATATAAAATTTTCCGTGCCTCAGTCCTGAGAATTCTGGCTATATTCCTCCTCGTTGCGGTTCTCCTGCCTGCGCCTGCCTTTTCCCTCGATTCTGAAGATTCGCAGATTTTCATTTCGGGTTTCAATGCCTACCAGAGGAAGGATTTCACCACGGCAATTGAGTCCATGTCGACTCTGCTGAAGAAGTACCCCGACACGCCGCTCAAGGACATGGCTATTTTTTGGCTCGCTAGGGCTAATTATAAGGCTCCTCGACGTTTCAAGTGGGTAGTAGTGATTTGAAGTTGAGTTTGCCGGCAATGATGTAAGCCATGGTTATAAGGTTCTTCGGATTCCGGTAGCCACGCGCCCTTGCCTTGGCTGCCTGGAC